>BNJU01004161.1_pt1:0-57500 | contig 91994 bp, 131 predicted proteins | sample 8539281 | NCBI WGS metagenome assembly BNJU01 (sample SAMD00202456, study PRJDB9452) | human saliva metagenome | isolation source: human saliva | place: Japan
AGTTGAATAGCTTCTTCCATGGTTTGTTTGACGAGTTTTTTGATGGCAGCTAATTCTGACTTAGGAACTTCAAGAACGATTTCATCGTGTACTTGTAGAAGCATCTTAGTCTGATAACCACCTGCAACCAAGGCTTTATCCAGCTGAATCATAGCGATTTTGAGAATATCTGCAGCCGATCCTTGGATAGGTGAGTTGATGGCTGTACGTTCCGCAAAACCACGAATGTTAAAGTTACGTGAATTGATATCTGGCAACTCACGGCGACGTTTGAAGAGGGTCTCTACATAACCCTTATCACGCGCCTCACGAACCACTTCATCCATGTAGTTTTTGATCCCTGGGAAGCGTTCAAAGTAGGTATCAATGTAAGCCTTAGCCTCTTTACGGCTGATGCCCAGATTATTCGATAAACCAAAGTCTGAAATTCCGTAGACCACTCCAAAGTTGACAGCCTTGGCATTGCGACGGTCATTTGGAGTCACATCCTCAGGACGTTCAATTCCAAAGACACGCATGGCTGTCGAGGTATGGATATCAGCTCCTTCTTGGAAGGCCTTAATTAAGTGCTCATCCTTAGAGATATGCGCCAAAACGCGCAACTCAATCTGTGAATAGTCCGAGCTGAGAAGGACACTGTCCTCCCACTCTGGCACGAAAAGCCTTACGGATAAGGCGCCCTTGTTCCAAACGAACAGGAATATTTTGCAAGTTTGGATCCACACTAGACAGACGCCCTGTCTGAGTCAAATCTTGCACATAGCGCGTGTGAATCTTGCCATCAGCTAAAATCCAGTCCTGCAAACCAATCACATAAGTGGATTGAATCTTAGCAATCTGACGGTAATCAAGAATTTTCTTGACGATTGGGGCAATAGGAGCTAGACGCTCTAGCACATCCACTGCTGTCGAGTAACCTGTCTTGGTTTTCTTGGTGTATTCTAGAGGGAGACCTAGCTTTTCAAAAAGTAGTTCGCCCAACTGTTTAGGCGAGTTGATGTTAAACTCCTCACCAGCCAATTCATAAATCTCTTGAGTCAGCTTTTCAATGACAAGCTCATTTTCAGCTTGCATCTCAAGTAGAGTTTCTTTTTTGACCTTGATCCCAGCGATTTCCATCTTAGCAAGAACAAAGGCCAGAGGTTGCTCCATGTCATAGAGAAGGTCTAATTGTCCGTTTTCACTTAATTTTTCAAGTAAAACAGGCTCTGTCTCAACCAGCACAGCAACCTTACGAGCCAAGTGCTCCAAGAAGGTTTCTCTCTCAGGGATAGCTTTCTTGACACCCTTACCGTAGAAGGTTTCATCATCGACTAGGTAAGTTTGACCATAGAGACTAGCAATGGTTGAAATTTCATTATTCTCTACAGTAGAGAGAAGGTATTTGGCCAAACGACTGTCAAAAGCAGGAGCCTGCAAGTCCAAACCAAAGCGATTTAAGAGGACTTTAGCTTTCTTAAAGTCATACACTTTCAGAGGTGTTTTTTCTAGAAAATCCTTAAAAATCGGATCCTGCAAAAGTTCCAGCTTATCTGTAGCGTAGAGCTTTGTCTCCACATGACCAGGCAAAACCAATCAAAGTCATCTGTATGGTAGTTTTTCTCCAAAAGAGTTCAAAGTGGAAAGATAGAGTCGGCACTCAGCATATCTTGACTCACTTTGTCAACCATAGTAAAGTCCAAACTCTCAGCCACATCAGCTGATGATACATTTAAAGCCTGCTTGAGTTGTTTGAAGCCCATCTCATCGTAGAATTTCCCAAGATTTTCCACATCTGGACCGCTATAAACCAAGTCATCCAGTCCAATCTCAATCGGCGCTTTCGTGTCGATGGTAGCCAGTGTTTTTAGACAGGAAAGGCTTGTTCCTTGTCATTGATGAGATTTTTCCTTCATCTTAGAAGCCTTCATGCCCATCGATATTTTCATAAATACCTTCAAGCGAGCCATGTTCTAGCAAAGAGCTTGATCCCAGTCTTTTCACCAATCTTAGTTACACCCAGGGATATTATCTGACTTATCTCCCATGAGGGCCTTTAAGATCAATGAACTGAGTTGGTGTGATGCCCATCTTTTCCATGAGATATTCTGGTGTAAATGCCTCAAACTCAGCTACACCTTTCTTAGAAATCTCAACCACTGTATGTTCATCTGTCAACTGGATCAAGTCCTTGTCTCCACTGACGATAGTTACATCAAAAGAATCCTTTCTCAGCCAAACGACCCAAGGTACCAATGATATCATCCGCCTCATACTGGGCTAACTCATAATGACGAATCCCAAGATGATCTAGCAACTCACGAATAAAAGGGAAATTGCTCACGAAACTCATCCGGAGTCTTAGCACGACCACCCTTATAATCAGCATACATCTCTGTACGGAAAGTCGTTTTACCCCGCATCAAAAGCAACCAAGATATGACTCGGTTGAACACGCTCCAGTAGGTGATTTAGCATCAGATGAAAACCGTAGATTGCATTGGTATGTAGTCCATTGTCATTTTTTAAAACGATCCAGTTGCTGATAAAGTGCAAAAAAATGCTCGGAAAAGCAACTGAAGAACCGTCAATTAGTAATAATTTTTTTCTTGTCCATACACCCATTATAAAGGAAAGCAGGGAAAAATACCATTAGGAAGAGCCCAAATGCTGAATAACACTTATGAGGCTGGTTTTTCTACTCGAACTCCATCAGCATCAACTTGAAATCCATCGATAGTCGTATTTACTGCCAATTCTCCAGATGCATTTACATAGTAATGTTTTCCTGAAACCTGGAACCACTGGCTGGTTTTCATAGCTCCAGAACTTTCCAGATAATACCAAATACCTTTATCCTTCAACCAACCTGTCTGCATTTCACCAGATGACTTCAAGTAATACCAATTCGAACCATCTTTTTAACCAGCCTGTCGTCATTCTACCATCAGCTTGCAAATGATACCAGTTCCCATTAATCTTCTTCCAACCGACTGCTATCTGACCATTTTCATAGTAGTACCAACTTGTTCCCTCTTTTGCCCAACCATTTTTAGAGCTGCCTGTTTTAGTTAAGGGGATATAACGTCTGTTTCCACTTCGTGAAATATAACTAATCCATTTATAGCCTTCTTTTTCAAAGGTTTGATCATAATGAACACTCATTCCAACTTCGTAGTAATCAATGACAGTAGCTGTCAGTGATCGGCTGATCCATAATAGCTGATTTTTTTCTGTGAAGTGATGAGTTCCACTGAAAGCTAGTAGAGACTGATGATGCCCTACACTAGCATTCCCTACATCTTTAAAGTGAATGAAACCAGTCATAGAACTCGCCTTTACAATTCTACTATGATACGTTTCTGTATAATCGTAATTGTACTCCTCGATTTCAATCATGTCTCCAATCACGTTAGATACCCAAGCTACGTGACCATATTGCCCTCTTGTACTCCAAGCAATCGCACCAATTGCTGGTTGCTGGTCCACACGATAGCCTTCTTTTTGGGCTCGATAACCCCATTGATTAGCATTCCCATAAGCAGCTGGTAGCTCAAAACCATTGACACTACTTAAACGAAAAAGCAGCAAAAGAGGTACACTGTCCTGAGTACATGCGCCACTTATCAATTTTTTGACTTCCATTTTTATAATAATAGGGATAATCATCTCCACGTGCCTGTGATCCATTGTTTGCCTGGTTGGCATGAACAGTTCCTCCACCAAACAAAAAAGCTCCTGCTAGTAATAGTGAAGCTGATCCTACAGCTGTCTTTCTGAGAAAAGTTCCCTTTTTATGTCCTGCTTTAGTAAATGTCATTCATTCTCCTTCAAATAATTAGATTTTTTTGAGGTTGACCTCATCTATATCATTCGAAAGAAAATAAAAAAAGTGAGAAATCTTCTCACTTTCATGATTATCCTTAATCCAAATAATGAATTAAGTTCTTTTCTGTTCAAAATATCTGAATAGGTGAAAGATTCAACATAGACATTAGCCTGTTTGTCTCCTTCAACATTTCCAAACTCAACGATGAAGAGCGATGGATAAACCTCAATTAGTTTTCCTAAACGATTTTTTTGGCGTTTACGACCATTTTCTAAGGTCATTTCCACCACTTGTCCCTCATGCGCCTTAATCTCTTCTTTAATTTTTTTCATTTTAGCCACATCTGTAAATGCGTCTGTCATCTTGGTTCCTCCATCTTCGAAATACTTGAAAATTTATTATATTCTTTTTTTGGAAAATCAATTCTACCGTTCCGCGAGCACCGCTACGGTTTTTTTCTCGATAATCACTTCTACTTTATTATTTGGAATGCCTTCCTCCTCTTCACCACCGCGCTCATAATAGTCATCACGATAGAGAAAAGGCTACGATATCAGCATCCTGCTCAATAGATCCAGATTCACGAATATCAGACAAAACTGGTCTCTTATCTTGACGTTGCTCTACACCACGAGAAAGCTGACTAAGAGCTATAACTGGAACTTTGAGTTCTTTTGCTAAGATTTTCAACTGACGGGAAATCTCAGATACTTCTTGTTGACGATTTTCTCGACCAGTCCCTGTGATCAGCTGAAGATAGTCAATCAAAATCAAGCCTAGATTACCTGTTTCTTGAGCCAGTTTACGAGAACGAGAGCGAATTTCTGTGATCCGAATCCCTGGTGTATCATCAATATAGATACTTGCATTAGCCAGATTACCCTGAGCAATCGTATACTTGCGCCATTCTTCCTCAGTCAATTGACCCTGTACGGATAGAATGCGACTCTACCAAGCCTTCCGCAGCCAGCATACGATCGACCAAACTTTCAGCACCCATTTCCAGAGAGAAAATAGCAACTGTCTTGTCTAATTTGGTTCCGATATTTTGCGCAATATTCAAAGCAAAGGCTGTCTTACCAACCGCAGGACGAGCTGCCAAAATAATCAATTCTTCCTCATGCAGACCTGTCGTCATGTGATCTAAATCTCGATAACCTGTCGCAATACCCGTGATATCTGAAGTCTGTTGCGAACGAGCTTCTAAATTTCCGAAAGTTGATATTCAATACATCGCGAATATTTTTTTAAAAGCCATTTCGATTGGCATTCTCACTAACGTCAATCAAAGCCTTTTTTTCTGCACGAGCAATAATCTCGTCAGCAGGTTGAGAAGCTTCATAGGCTAGGGTTTACAGACTCTGTCAACTTAGCAATTAGACGTCTAAGCATAGCCTTTTTCTGCTACAATTTTAGCATAGTATTCCGCATTGGCAGAGGTTGGCACCGAATTGACAATCTCAACCAGATAAGACAAGCCTCCGATAGTTTGTAAATCACCCTGGCTATCTAGTATCGTCCGAACTGTGGTTGCGTCAATAGCATCTCCACGATCAGACAAATCAACCATAGCTTGAAAAATCAAACGGTGAGCATACTTAAAGAAGTCCTGTGAATCGATATATTCTCGGACAAAAACGAGTTTAGTCTCATCAATAAAAATGGCTCCCTAAAACAGATTGTTCTGCCAGGATATCTTGAGGCTGAACACGCAGTTCTTCAACTTCTGCCATCAGACTTTCCTTCCTTTTACAATATTGTCAACCAATCGTAAATTAAGCTTCCTTGACACGAAGATTGATTACACTTGTTACATCTTGATAAATCTTAACCGGAACATCAATCAAACCAACTGCTCGAATTGGTGATTGAACTTGAATGTGGCGTTTATCAATTTTAATACCAAATTGTTTTTGCAATTCTTCTGCAATTTTCTTGTTAGTAATTGACCCAAAAGTTCGTCCGTCTGGACCAACTTTTTCGACAAACTCAACGATTGTTTCTTCTGCTTCCAGTTTTGCTTTAATTTCCTTAGCTTCTGCAAGCATCTCTGCATGTGCTTTTTTTCTTCTGATTTTTTTGCTTACCACGCAACTCACCAATAGCTTGAGCTGTAGCTTCCTTAGCAAGGTTTTTTTCTTAATTAAAAAGTTTTGTGCATATCCAGTTGGCACTTCCTTAATTTCACCTTTTTTCCCTTTACCTTTAACATCTGCTAAAAAGATTACTTTCATTCTTCTGACTCCTTTTCTTTTGTTTCATTAAAAATAACTGTTTTCAGTTTATCTCCTGCTTCTTGCAGGCTCATATCTGTCAAACGTGCCGCAGCTAAGTTAAAGTGACCACCGCCACCTAACTCTTCCATAATTCGCTGGACATTGATCTTACTTCTGCTTCGCGCAGAAATGGAGATTGCTCCTTGACTATTCTTAGCAAGTACAAAGCTGGCCTCTATACCAGACATGGCAAGCATAGCATCAGCAGCCTTACTAATAACAACCGTATCGTACTCTTTATCCTCCAAAGCTTGAGCAACCAGGATTGATGGCTGTACCATTTGTCCCTGCAAAATGAGTTCATTTACCAATCGATATTCTTCAAAATCAGTGGCTGAAATTTCCTGAATGACAATGCTATCACTCCCTCTCGTTCTGAGATAACTTGCAACATCAAAAGTTCGACTAGTTACCCGAGAGGTGAAATTTTTAGTATCCAACATCATTCCCCCCATAAGAACACTAGCCTGAATACGACTCAAACGTTTCTTCTTAGAGTTTTGAAATTGAATCAACTCAGTTACTAGTTCACTAGCACTACTTGCTCCACTCTCGATATAGGTAATGACCGAATTATCTGGAAAATCTTGGTCACGACGATGATGGTCAATGACAATCGTCTGGGTAAACAAGTCATAAAACTCTTTGGATAAGGTTAAAGCTGTCTTAGAATGGTCAACCATCACCAGTAAGGAGCGTTTGGTAACCATTGTCATTGCTTGATTTAAAGGAAGAAGTTTTGAAACACCCTCCTCTTCCAAATAGTTAACCGCTCGAGCAATATCTGGAGACATCTGTGTAGGATCATAAATCACATAACTATCTTCCAGTACATTACTCGAAAACAACTGCATTCCAACTGCTGAACCAAGAGCATCCATATCCAGATTCTTGTGACCAACCACAAAAACTCGATCGACACTTTTAAGTTTATCTGAAATAGCTGTCATCATAGCACGAGTTCGTGTCCGAGTTCGTTTAACAGATGCTGCTGAACCGCCTCCAAAGTAGATTGGATTTTTGGTTTCATCATTCTCTTTTACGACAACTTGGTCACCACCACGAACTTCAGCTAAATTGAGATTAAGAAGAGCCACCTTACCAATCTGGTCATGATTCCCATCACCATAGGAAACTCCCATACTCATCGTTAGTGGTAAATTCCGTTGCTTAGCTTCCTCACGAAAGGTATCAATTACAGAAAACTTATCCTGCATCAAGTGATCAAGTACAGTGTAGTCAGTAAATAGATAAAACCGATCCATACTCACTCTACGAGAAAACATGGCATGTTTCCCAGCAAATTCTGAAACAAAATTTGCAACAAAAGCTATTAATATGACTAATGTCTGATTCAGACGTTTCATTTTCCAAATCATCATAGTTATCAACTGAGATAATCCCGATTACCGGTCTACTTGTCACAAGCTCAGCAGTCGCCTCATACTCACCAGAAACATCAAAAAAGTATAAGACACCTGAATTTCTATCTAAATGCACTGCATAACGTTTCTCCCCAACAATGGCATAAGCCCCTGGGTAGAAATCGAACTCTTTAAAATCTTTTGAAATTGAGGAAAATCAATTTCTCCATCCTCAGTTGTCTAAAATTAATTCCGCATAGGGATTGAACCATTCAATCTCACTGCTGTTCATGTTTAATTTAACAACCCCGACAGGCATTTGCTCCAACAGAGCACTCAAACTATCCGTAGCCTGATGATTGACATACTGGATTTGCTCGATATCTGTTTTTTTGTAATATTTTTTTCTGGAAATTAAATAGCAGAACATAGAATACGATAAATAAAAAAATAGACTTGCTATAGTGATAAGATTATCCTTTACTAACACAATCAAAATGGTCATAATCGTAAAGGTTACCATAGCAATCAGATACATAAAAAAAGGGATTTATTTCATTTTTTTCATTACAAACCTCTTGCGCATTATTATACCATAAATGTAGCCAAAATGCGACTTTTTAAAGAGGTAACACTATATTTCAAATAATAGTAAAACATCCAAACTAAAAAGTGGTTTACACTAGTGTAAACCACTTTTACAAAACTAATTTTTTTGATTATTTAACTTCTAGAAGACCAATATCTCCATCTTCACGACGATAAATAACATTTGTTGTTTCATCTTCAACATCTACATAGATAAAGAAGTCATGTCCCCAATAAATCCATCTGTAAGATAGCTTCTTCCAAATCCATTGGTTTCAAATCAATTTGTTTTGAACGAACAACTTTTTGGTTGTGCTACATCTAAGTCCTCAACTAAAGCATCTGTAAAGAGTTGACTTGTAGATACTTTATTTCTGTTCTTACGTTCAATTTTAGTTTTTGTTTTTTACGAATCTGACGCTCAATCTTATCTGTCACCAAATCAATAGAACCGTACATATCTTGAGAAATATCTTCTGCACGAAGAGTAATAGATCCAAGCGGAATGGTTACTTCTACTTTAGCAGTCTTTTTCACGGTAAACTTTTCAAGTTAACACGCGCATCCAATTCTTGGTCTGCTTGGAAGTATTTTTTTCGATCTTTTTCGAGTTTAGAAACTACATAATCACGAATTGCTTCTGTTACTTCTAGGTTTTCACCACGGATACTATATTTAATCATATAAGTACCTTCTTTCTAAACATATTTGTTTTTCTAATTATATTATAACGCTTTCATATTTTTTTTGCAAACTTTTTCCTCATCTTGCGAGGGAAAAAGTTTTAATATTCTGACAACCAGCCTCTAATAGCATACTTTTAAGACGATTCAGCGTGGTTCCAGTCGTATAAATATCATCAAATAGTAAGATATTTTCTGGAAGCTTCACTCCATCTTTCAACAAAAAGGGAAATTCTGCAAGTAAGCGATCCGATCGATTTTTTGAAGAACTAGCCTCCACTTCTTTTTTTAACCAAAATATCCAGATATGCTAATCCAGTATCCTTTATCAAACCTTCAACTTGATTAAAGCCTCTGCTTTTTAAACGATGGTCACTCAGAGGAACAATCACAATCTGATAGTCCTTATACTTCTTTAACTCTTTTTGCAATATCTCAGAAAATACCTTTCTAAGAAGATAATCACCATCAAATTTATAGCGACTAAAATATTCTTTCATAGCCTGATTATAGGAATAAAGAGCCACATGATCAACCTTTACACCTTTTTTACACCAAAATTGACAATCTTGACAGATGATTGACATTCCTTTTTTAAAACAACTAGGACAATGATTACCACCAATGCTCTCGAAAGACGAAATACAGGATTCACAAACTAGTTCCTCCTCCTTTTTAAAACAGAGCAGGTTAGTAAAAGTTATCTCTGTTTGCAAGCTTTTACCACACAATAAACACTTCATACTCCTGCCTCCTGATTCATTTGCTTAATCTCCTTTATGGCTTTCTTAATGGACAGATTGAGTCCGTCATGGAAAAATATCAGTTCTCCAGTAGGACGATCCATGCTTCTTCCAACTCGCCCACCAATTTGTACTAAACTTGACTTGGTAAAGAGTTGATGATTGGCTTCCACCACAAAAACATCTACACGAGGGAAGGTAACTCCACGCTCTAATATAGTTGTGCTTATTAATATCGTCAACTCTCCATCTCGAAAGGCCTGTACCTGCTCTAATCGGTCTTCTGTGATTGAGGATACAAAGCCTATTTTCTCATTCGGAAACTTCTCCTGCAAAATTTCTTTTAGCTTTTCTCCCTTTTTAATCTCAGAGGCAAAGATTAGTAAGGGATAGGCCGTCTTTCTCTGTTTCTCAATGTAAAGTTTTAATTTTGGAGGTAAGCCATTTTTTTCTAAATATCTATTAAAATGCGATAACCAGATTGGCTTGGGAACAATGAGAGGATTTCCATGAAAAGCGACGGGGTAAACTGAGACGCTTTAACTCCCCTTGTTTAACTTTTCTATCTAACTCATCAGTTGACGTTGCTGTTAAAAATATTCTCAATCCGGTCTCCTTTACACAATTGTTGACAGCATGGTAAAGTACAGGATTATCAACATAAGGAAAGGCGTCCACTTCATCCACAATCAATAAATCAAAAGCTTGATAAAATTTTAATAGTTGGTGAGTGGTTGCTACAACTAAAGGTGTACGAAAATAGGGATCCGACTCCCCATGTAGTAGCGCAATATCACATGCAAAATCATTTTGTAATCGTTTATGGAGCTCTAGGCAAACATCAATTCGTGGACTGGCCAAACAAACAGCTCCACCTTGATCAATCACCTTAGCAACAACTTGGTAGATCATCTCAGTCTTACCAGCTCCTGTCACTGCATGTACCAAGGTAGCCTCCCTCTTATCTACCGCCTGAAGGAGTCCTTGTGATACCCGCTCTTGAAATGGAGTCAGTTGACCTGACCATTTGAGTACATCTTGCTGTGGAAACCTTTCTTGCGGAAAATAATAGAGATTTTGATCACTTCTTATTCGCTTCATAATCAAGCATTCTCGGCAATAAAAAGCACCAACAGGCAAATGCCATTCTTCTTCTATCTGACTACCACAACGCTGACAAGATAGTTGTCCCTTTTCTTTTTTCATGGATGGAATTTGTTTTGCTTGTTGTCTCTCCTCAAGACTTAATTCTTGCTCGGTAAAAAGGCGACCGAGATAATTTGGATTTACTTTCATATTTCTTTATTCGTAAAATGTAGAACTTTACGCTATTTTTTAGTACAATAAAAATATGGAATACAGAACTATAAAAGAGGACGGACAAGTCCAAGAAGAAATCAAAAAATCACGCTTTATCTGTCATGCCAAACGTGTCTATAGTGAGGAAGAAGCTCGTGACTTTATCACAGCTATCAAAAAAGAACACTATAAAGCTACCCACAACTGCTCTGCTTTTATTGTCGGTGAGCGTAGTGAAATCAAGCGAACTAGTGATGATGGAGAACCTAGTGGGACTGCTGGCGTTCCTATGCTAGGAGTTCTGGAGAATCACAACCTTACTAATGTCTGTGTTGTAGTTACTCGTTATTTTGGTGGTATCAAACTAGGGGCTGGTGGTTTGATTCGCGCTTATGCTGGTAGTGTTGCCCTAGCAGTTAAGGAAATTGGGATTGTCGAAATCAAAGAGCAAGCAGGGATACAGATTCACATGACCTATGCCCAGTATCAAGAATATGGGAATTTTCTTAAAGAGCATAATCTCATAGAATTAGAGACAAACTTTACAGATCAAGTTGACACTATGATTTTCATTGATAAAGAAAAGAAAGACGGTATCAAGGCTGATCTCATTGAATTTTTCAATGGAAAAGTTACTCTAACCGACAAAGGTTTACGTGAAGTTGAAGTACCTGTAAACCTATCGTAAAGAAAGGAAATATCATATGGCTTTTGGAAGATTAATTCAGGGACTCGCTGGAAACTTCAGTGAGCAAAGTAAAGAAGCTCTTACCAAGGAGTTTGGACAATATTTATTAGAAAATGAAGAAATTCAAAGCGGATATAAACTCATTCGTGACTCAATTATCTTTACAAATATCCGAATCATCTTTACAGATAAACAAGGGGCAACCGGACGGAAGATGTCTATCAAATCAATTTTCCTCATGAACATTGTCAATGTTGAAATGGAAACTGCTGGACTTGGGATTGATGATAGTGAGATTACGATTACTTATTTAGAAAATGCCTTTTTAAAATCTCACAATGAGCATTTTAATTCTCACAAATTTGAATTTCCAAAGAAAACTGATATTGTACCTCTTTACACCTATCTATTTGACTTAGCTTATCATAATCGTTTGAATATGAATGGTTTGAATCACTGATATAAAAAAATCCTATCACTCCGATAGGATTTCTATATTTTACAAAAGTTAAAGTTAGCGTTATACTAGTAGCATCTTATATAAAGAGGTGCTAATATGGCAATTTATAACAATATCACAGAACTCATCGGTAGAACACCGATTGTTAAATTGAATAACATTGTACCAGAAGGTGCAGCAGATGTTTATGTAAAACTTGAAGCTTTTAACCCAGGATCGTCAGTTAAGGACCGTATCGCCCTAAGCATGATTGAAAAAGCAGAACAAGAAGGTAAACTGAAACCAGGTTCTACCATTGTGGAAGCAACAAGTGGAAATACTGGTATCGGACTTTCATGGGTTGGTGCTGCTAAAGGTTATAAAGTTGTTATCGTTATGCCTGAAACAATGAGCGTGGAACGTCGTAAAATTATCCAAGCTTATGGAGCTGAACTAGTCCTCACTCCTGGTAGCGAAGGAATGAAAGGTGCGATTGCAAAAGCGCAGGAAATTGCTGCTGAGCGTGATGGTTTCCTACCATTACAGTTTAATAACCAAGCTAACCCAGAGGTTCACGAAAGAACAACAGGAGCTGAAATTCTAGCTGATTTCGGAGCTGATGGTTTAGACGCCTTTGTTGCTGGTGTTGGTACTGGAGGAACTATTTCTGGTGTTTCTCATGCTCTTAAAACTGCTAACTCAAACATTCAAGTTTTTTTGCTGTTGAGGCAGACGAGTCAGCTATCTTGTCTGGTGAAAAGCCAGGTCCTCACAAAATTCAAGGTATCTCTGCTGGATTCATTCCAGATACACTTGATACAAAAGCTTACGATGGTATCGTTCGTGTAACATCAGATAATGCTCTTGCACTTGGCCGTGAAATCGGTGGAAAAGAAGGATTCTTAGTCGGTATTTCTTCTGCAGCAGCTATCTATGCAGCAATTGAAGTTGCTAAAAAACTTGGAGCAGGTAAAAAGTTCTTGCGCTCGCACCAGATAACGGTGAGCGTTACCTATCTACAGCACTCTATGAGTTTGAAGTATAGTCTCCTAAATACACTAAGCCCTTGTATAGGGCTTTTTTTGTTTATCTTTTAAAAATCAAAAAAGGATTCCTACTGAGTCCTCCTCTCAACAAAAGAGAAAAGGAAGCAAATTTAGCTTCCTTACTTTTTTTATTAGTTATTCAAGGCTGCTGCCATTGTAGCTGCAACTTCTGCTTCAAAGTCGTTTGCAGCTTTTTCGATACCTTCACCAACTTCAAAGCGAGCGAACTCAACTACTGAAGCGTTAACTGATTCAAGGTAAGCTTCAACTGTCTTGCTGTCATCCATGATGTAAACTTGTGCAAGAAGTGTGTATGCTTGGTCAACTTTAGTGTTGTCAAGCAAGAAACGATCCATTTTACCTGGGATGATTTTATCCCAGATTTTTTCTGGTTTGCCTTCTGCAGCCAACTCAGCTTTAATATCAGCTTCAGCTTGAGCAATCACTTCATCAGTCAATTGAGCTTTTGATCCATATTTCAAGTGTGGAAGAGCTGGTTTACCAACCATAGCACGGCTTTCATTATCTTGGTCGATAACGTGGTTCAATTGTGCCAACTCATCTTTAACAAATTGCTCATCCAATTCTTTGTATGAAAGAACTGTTGGTTTCATAGCAGCGATGTGCATTGAAATTTGTTTAGCAAGTGCTTCGTCTCCACCTTCGATTACAGAGATAACACCGATACGTCCACCGTTGTGTTGGTATGCTCCGAAGTGTTGTGCATCTGTTTTTTCAATCAAAGCAAAGCGACGGAATGAGATTTTTTCTCCGATAGTTGCTGTTGCAGACACATAAGCTGCTTCAAGAGTTTCACCTGAAGGCATTGTCAAAGCAAGAGCTTCTTCGTTGTTAGCTGGTTTTCCTTCAGCGATCGCTTTAGCTGTTGCATTTACCAACTCAACAAATTGAGCGTTTTTCGCAACGAAGTCAGTTTCAGCATTTACTTCAACAACTGCTGCAATGTTACCGTCAACATAAACACCAGTCAAACCTTCTGCAGCAACACGGTCAGCTTTCTTAGCTGCTTTTTGCCATACCTTTTTTCGCGAAGCAATTCGATCGCTTTTTTTCGATATCGCCTTCAACTTCAACCAATGCTTTTTTTAGCGTCCATAACACCAGCACCAGATTTTTTTCACGCAACTCTTTAACAAGTTTAGCTGTAATTTCTGCCATTTTGATTCTCCTATATTTTTTTAAAAATAGGAGAGCCGGGCTAAAGCCCCGCCCTCCTAGGTAATTACTATTTATATGAATTAAGCGTTGTCGCCTTCTACAACTTCAACGATTTCTTCGATTGAGTCTGCTTGAGCTTCTGAAGCTGCAAATTCTGCTTCAACTGCTGCAACAGCATCTTCACCTTGGCGACCTTCGATGATAGCGTCTGCCAATTTAGCTGTAATCAACTTAACTGCGCGGATAGCGTCATCGTTAGCTGGGATGATTACATCGATATCGTCTGGATCTGTGTTTGTGTCAACCATCGCTACAACTGGGATTCCCAATTTTTTAGCTTCTTTAACAGCGATTTGCTCTTTATGTGGGTCAACTACGTACATTACATCTGGGATACGAGGCATATCTTCGATACCACCCAAGAATTTTTCAAGACGTGCACGTTGTTTGTTAAGAAGTGCAACTTCTTTCTTAGGAAGAACTTCAAAAGTTCCATCTTCTTCCATACGTTTGATTTCTTTCAAACGAGCGATACGTTTTTTTGGATTGTTCCCCAGTTTGTAAGAGTTCCACCCAACCAACGGTGGTTGATGAAGTATTGACCTGAACGTACTGCTTCTTCAGCAACTGCGTCAGCTGCTTGTTTCTTAGTACCAACAAACAATACAACTGCATCGTTAGCTGCAGCATCACGCATGAAGTCGTATGCTTGGTCAGCGTATTTTTACAGTTTGTTGCAAGTCGATAACGTGGATTCCGTTACGCTCAGTGAAGATGTACTTAGCCATCTTAGGGTTCCAGCGACGAGTTTGGTGACCAAAGTGTACACCAGCCTCAAGAAGTTGTTTCATTGAAATTACTGCCATGAGTATTTCTCCTTTTTTTGTTTTTTTCCTCTTCTTGATTTCAGCTTGCAAAAACGACCCGAAGGCAACAGCTTCACAATTCATCAAGAATGAGTATTATCGTTTACACGACAAGTTACATTGTATCATAGTTGAACCTTTTTTTCAAGTAATTTTGCTAGTTTTTTTCCTTCATAACCCTAACTTCCCTAACTGAAATTTTTAAAAAAATTTATTAACTTTAAATAAAAACATCCCAACATAAATTGTTACTGCTAAATGTGCAATAACCGCTTATGTTGAGACTCAGATAAATACAAAATATTTCGAGTTGATAACTTAAATGTTTTGATATGAAAGAATCTACTTTATATTTTTTTGATAGCAAGTATCATATCTTCATACTCTATGTTATCAAAAAAACAATTACTAAAGATTAAACTTGCCAATAAGTCTTTGACTTTCTACTTGCTACTTCGAAGTTTCTTACGGATTTTATAGGCTATATTAAACAAGAAATACAATGAGCTAGTTGGGAAATTAAACTCACCAGCAAATTCCTCGATAGTGGGATTAAACTTAGATTTAAAATTAAATAACCCACCCTCTAAATTATTTTCAATTCCACCCATATTATGAGTCTCTGCCCCACGTTCAAATGAATGTTGAGCAGTCTCAAACCATGTAGGAATAGCAGGTTGATAATGTCTAAATTCCTCATTCATTCCAGCATATAAGTTTTCAGAAGTTTTCCCAAATTCGATGGTTAAAGTTCCAGACAATGGAACGACACTGTCCCCTCTATCAATATGGCTCTTAAGAAAAGAAATTTCTTCCTCTAATCGTTTTCTCTCTTGCTGATTCTCTTTTATTTTGCCTTCTTTCGTTTTATCAGTAAATTTCTGCGCTATTTTAAGATTCTTTTCGAGTTGCTGCTCAACTTCTTTCAGTCTATTAGGTAAATCTAAATAGCTCAGTGTGATAAAAGAGTGATCAGGATAAGTAGTCAGTAACTTCTGATAATAATCTTTGCCTCGTAAACTGATATTCTTACGAGACTCTGTTTTCTTCATTAAAAATGAAAATTCATCTAATAAGTCGAGTCCACCGAATTTTACTTCCAATCCTTTATTTCTTGCAGTTCGGATTGCCTGTCTAGTAGACTTGGATAGTTGATCCAGCGAGAAGTTTTCTTTATGAATATTAGCTTGAAAACGTGGTTGTATATTTTCTGCCATATCCTTTGTCAAACCTGTCCAATGAACTTTGTTTTTTTGCAATTCCTCAACAATTTCAAAAGTTTTAGAATTTTGGATAGTTTCTTGATTGATAAGACTTCGACTGATAAAACAGACTTGGATCAAATTTGATCATTATTGCATGGCTTTTTTTAGCAAGTTTTTTCAATGTTAAAAGCACAAATTTCAGAAGTTCTTTATCTTCATAATTAATAACTGGGCCTCTTGGAATATAGAACATGGAAAATCCTAATGGAAGAGGCTGAATTAAGATGTTCGCTACTCCAACTAGTTGATTCTCTTTATAAAATCCAACTCTCTCATTCCCCCAAGTATCCTTTATCTTGGCCCAATCACTACTCTGCAATAAATTCCCTTGAGGATGATTTTCTAAAAATAAATCCCACTCTTGAACATCAACATTCATTTTATAAGTAAACATAATTCCAGTACCAACTCTCTTAAAAATCTTGTTATTATTTCGTTAAATAAACATACTTTATTCTAGCTACATATCTGATAATTTTTCATCCCATCTTTCATTCCATAATGACAAAAAAACATTCTGATGAAAAATTTTTTTATTAATACTATACAAAGGGTGAGATTCATAAAACCTCACCCTAAATTTAATAATAATTAATATGTTAGTTTGGATAAATGTATCTTACTGTACCACGTGATGCTGTAGGATTAAACCATCCACGATAATTTCCGATTGGTTGAGTTCCGCTACCATCATAGTTACATTCTGAAACTTGAATACGAGTTGATGATTCAACTGCAGTAACAACCGCTACATGTCCGTATCCTCCATCATCCCATGAAGCAATTGCACCAACTTGTGGTGTAGAACCTGTACGGAATCCAGCTGCCGCTGCACTAGCTGCCCACTGACCACCATTACCCCAATAATCACCAGCCCATGGAGCCAAGGTCTTAGCCCCCCATGTACATTGACCTGTTGGATAACTTGAAGCGTTTGAACTATAAGTTGGACGTTGAATTACAGTAGTCGCTGCAGGTGTGTAGTTTGAATCATTATCTGATGATGAACTGATGAACTTGATGATGAACTTGAAGTTGCTTGTACTTGGGCAGCAAAAAGTTGTGTTAGCTGAAGCTACAAGTGATTGTTGTTGACTTGCTTGTTTTGCTTTATAAGCTGCTTCTGCCTCTGCTGCTGCTTTAGCTTCTGCCTCTGCTGCTGCTTTTTTCTCTAGCAAGCTAGCTTTTTCGTTTTCTGCTGTAGCTTTTTCAGCTGCAAGATTTAACTCAGCTACTTTCAATTCTGCTTGTTTTGTTGTCAAAGCTTGAGCATCGTCAGCAAGCGTTTGTTGGTTCGCAATGACTGTATTGATTGCTTCGTTGTTTTGCAACTTGTTTTTTTCAGAGATAGCTTTCTTATCTTCTTTTTGTTGCTGCAACATTTTATTGTTTGCTGATACGATTTCACTCATAGCTGCTACACGAGAAATAGCTTCTGTAATTGAGTCAGAGTTAATAATCGTATTGATGTAACTTGTAGCAGTTCCGTTCGTTTGTGCACTACGAGCTTGGTTTTCAAGCGATTCGTTACGTGCTACGATATTTTTTGAAAGCTCTGCGATTTCACCTTCAAGTTTTTTTAGATTCTTCTTGAAGTTTTTCGTTTTCAGATTGCAATTTTTCTTGCTCTGATTGAATAGCTGAAACTTTAGTTTGAATTTCGTCTACTTGTTTTTGAGCTTCTTTCTGTTGAGCTGTCAAGTTACTAATTTTACTATCTTGAGCAGCAATCTTTTCATCTGTTGTATTTGCTTTAACACTTGAAAGAACAGCTCCTTGTGAGACCAATACTGTACTTAACAAAAAGTGATGCTAGGATTTTTTCTTCATAAGTGTAAATACTCCTTCTTTTTAAGACAATACTAGTATATCAAAAAAAGGCTTAATAAATATTACGCCTTTATTACAGTTTTGTTTCTTTCTTATAGATATTTTTTTCAAAAAAATAAACTGAAAAACTAACATCCATAGACAGTTTAATATCATTGACGGAACTAGACCATAGACGATAAAAGACTGTTATACTTTCAGCAGTTAAATCCAATCATTTGCGCTAGAAGAAAACTACCAAACTCAAAAAAGAAAGTCATCATTAAAATAGCTAATAGTCTAGTCCATCTATTTGACAAAAATGATCGCATTATTTTTTTATAAATGATTGCACCAATAATCACAAAAAGAAGACTAGCAATCCCTACTAAATGGAAAAAAATAAATATCGTATATAAGACCAATAAATAAGCAATAAACTAAAAAAATAGATACTCCGATACTTCAATAGTTTCAAACAACAAGAAGATGAAGATAAAGTGGCTCACAATTTGAAAATGTGGAAAAAAACTATTTACAAATTGCCCTAAATGACTGTCTATTAAGACAATTATAGGCAAGAGTAAAAACATCCCTATCTGCTTCAACAGTCTCATGATGGATTCCCCACTAACTCTACGACTTTTAGATTCATTGGATCAGCATGGAGTTTAACCATAACTTCTCTTGTTAGATAGTCACTACTATGGGTAACTGATACAACCTCCCCTACTGGAATATCTGTTGTTTTAAAGTTGCCCAGACCTCCTGTTACTACCTTGTCTCCTTGACTGATATCACTACTACTATTTAACTGGCTTATTTTAAGCAAGTCTTTTTCTTTGTCGTACCCAATGATAATGCCATATATACTAGTAGAACCGTGTTGGATTTTAACGGAGATTTTCTCCGTATTTTCCGCGTTGGTCAATAAGTTGACCACAGTAGAGTTATCTTCAACCTTTCCCACGCTTCCAATCAGTCCCCCACCAGCAATCACAAGCATATTACTGGTCACACCTTGTTGAGAACCTGCATCAATTGTCAACTCTTGTTTCCAAGTTGCAGGAGTTCTCATGATGACGTCAGAAGCAATTAACTTGGTTGCATTCAATTTTGACTTCATATCCAATAACTGACGTAGTTGCTCATTTTCTTCCTTCAGACTGTCTGCTTCATTCGTTTCCTTCTTCATCTGATAGAGTTCTTTTTTGAGAGTTTCATTCTCGTTATAGGTTCTGGTCAAACGACCTAAATCAGATTTTACGGAAGATAGCCATTGAAAAGGCTTTTGCACTATTCTATCGACTAATGAAATTCCATCTCCAGCTTTTGTCACAACTGCACTTGATTGTGTTGTCACTAAAAAAACGGATACTACTAATACAACGACAAATAGAACAATGATATATTTTGATTTTTTAAAACGGTTCATACCTCTACCTTATATTACATTCTAAGATTTTAGCAAAAATAGAATTGCACCCAATACACAAACAAATAATAGCGCTATACTGTCTCTGTTCATCCAATTTAACTGTCGATACTGGCTACGTCCATTACCACCCTTGATAGCCTCTAGCTTCCATGGCTGTAGCAAGAGAATCCGCTCGTTTTCAAACTGGTAGCGAACAAAGGAATCAAAATAGGAATCATAGCCTTAACCTTTTGAATTACATTACCTTCTCCAAAATCAACACCACGCGCCTTTTGAGCATTCATAATTCGAATCGTATCATCCATCAAGGTTGGTACAAATCGTAAACTCATTGACAACATGAGCCCAATCTCATGAACTGGAACTTTAAATCTTTTTAAAGGTCCAAGCAAGGATTCAACTGCTGTTGCTAAACTTAGTGGCATAGTCGTCAAGGTTAGCAAGGTTGAGAAAAAGATAATCAACACAAAACGACAAAAAATAATTCCTGCCTGCTCAATACCATAGCTTGTGATTTTTATAAATCCCATCTCGAACAAGACGTGACCACCAGAGATAAAGAACAGTTGAAAAAGGGTTGTAAAAGCAATCAGAAAAAACATAGACCGCAAACCTTTTATAAAAAAAGATAAGGGAACTTCTGATAAAATGACAAATATGCCTGTTGCAATGAAGAGTATGAGATTTGTAATTGGATTATTGGCCCAAAAAGCGATGATGATCAATAAAATCATTGCTACTAACTTACTACGAGGATCTAGACGATGAATAATCGAATTTCCTGGTATGTATCGACCTAAAATCATATTATCCATTGATAAACTCCTTAAACTCCTCTATCGTTATCGGCAATTGTTCGAAAGAAATTCCTCTGTCAACTAGCCTTTGAGCAAATCGTGTGATTTTAGGAACACCCAATTGGATTTTTTCCATAAATTCGACATTTTGAAAGACAAGACTTGGCTTCCCACCCTTAACTAGTTTCCCTTTTTCCATCACATAAACTTGGTCAGCAAATTCAGCAACATCATCCATAAGGTGAGTTACTAAAACAATTGTTATGCCATCTTGATGAAGCTTTTTAAACAAGGCCATCAACTCTTTTCCGACCAATTGGGTCCAAACCAGCTGTTGGCTCGTCTAAGACCAAAATGCTAGGCTCCATCGCCAAAATTCCAGCAATAGCAACCCGTCTCATTTGTCCACCTGAGAGTTCAAATGGACTTCGTTCAAAGAGTGATTCATCGATTCCTACTAAAGCTAGTTTTTCACGCGCGATAGCTTCTGCCTCTTCTACAGAAACTCCAAAATTTTGAGGTCCAAAAGCCACATCTTTTAGGACAGTTTCCTCAAAAATTTGATTTCTCTGCAAACTGAAAAGACCAAGCCCACTTGTTTGCGAATTTGACGAATTTGCTTATTGACGGATGTTGATGTAATCAATGTATCAAAGACACGAACACTTCCCTCTGTAGGAACCAACAAACCATTCAAAAGTTGAAGGATTGTAGACTTTCCGCTTCCTGTATGCCCAATAATCGCAGTATAAGAGCCATCCTCTATTGACAAACTGACATCTGACAAAGCAGCTGAAGCAAAAGGGTGTTCCTTCCTGATACGTATAACTAACATTGTCTAGAATAATTCCCCATAAAAGCCTCCTCAAGTTCCTCCTCCGTTAGATAGAACTCTGGCAATTTCAAACCACTGGTACGTAGTGATTCTCTTAATTGGTTGACAAAGGGTTGATCTAAGCCAATTTGATCTAAATCTGATCTAGAAAATAACTCTCTAGGAGTGCTAGTTGACTCGACTTCTCCTTTTTTCATCACCAAAACTCGGTCACTCATGGCCACCTCATCCAAATCATGCGTAATGGAGATGACTGTCATCTGATGGTCTTTGCGAATCTTCTGGACTATCTTAATCAACTCTAATCGTCCCTCAGGGTCCAACATACTTGTAGCCTCATCCAAGATTAAAATATCTGGTCGCAGAGCAACAACTCCTGCAATAGCTACTCTCTGTTTCTGACCTCCTGACAAGCGAGCTGGTTCCTTTTTAGCAAATTCAGCCATCCCAACTAATGATAAAGCTTCAGAAACGCGTTTCTTCATCTCTTCAAGTGGGATTCCTTGATTTTCCAGTCCAAAAGCAACGTCGTCTTCAACAGTTGCTCCTACGAATTGGTTATCAGGATTTTGAAAGACCATACCAATCTTACGTCTTTTTTCCCAGACATTTTCTGGAGTTAGGCAATCACCGTCTATCCAAATTTCTCCAGATTCAGCCTCGAGCAAACCATCAATCAAGCGAACTGTCGTTGATTTTCCACTACCATTATGACCAACGATAGACAACCATTCTCCACGTTTCACGTGAAACGAAATGTTATGAACATCATAATGTTCTTGATCTGCCTGATATCGAAAAGACAGGTCTTTTATCTCAATAATCGATTCCATATCTAACGAAAGGTTCCTTTAAACAAATATGCGCTTCCCTTGAAATAATCATAACCAGAATAAACTGTGAAGAACAAGGCAATATAAAGAGTTATCTGACCAAGCACATTCCAGTGAAGTAGCAAGAATATAATCGCAAACATCTGACTAAATGTCTTGATTTTTCCAGGCATAGCAGCAGCTAGAACAGTACCTCCTGTTTTCAACTAAGAGCAAGCGCAAACCAGTGACTGCAAGTTCACGGCAGATAATAACTGCTACCACCCAAGCTGGTGCCATCTTTAGACCAACCAACATAATAAAAGGCTGACATGACCAACAACTTTATCAGCCATTGGATCTGCAAACTTTCCCGAAATTACTAACCACTTGCCATTTTCTAGCTAAATAACCATCTAGATAATCAGTGATACTGGCAATAGCAAAAAAATAACTGCTGCTATTTTATGTAACACAGGAGATGGTCCAACTGATAGAAGGAAAATAAAAATCGGAATAAATAAAATTCTACCAAGCGTAAGCATATTAGGAATATTCTCTTTTTTCATGTTATCCTTCCTTTAGTTTGAACTTAATGTTAGAGTAATCCAACCAGTTTGACCAGTTAATTTTGAAGTGTCAATTTCCTTATTATCAATTTTCACCGACACTCCTTTAACAACACCCAATGTTATGGTTACTGGAGATCCTTTAGAAATGGTTGTTTTAGCTGTTTTATTATTAGGTTCAAGAGTCACTCCTCCTGCTAAATCAGTATCCGAAACACTAATCCAGCTTGTTGCATCTGTTACAGATAATTGAAGCTCCGCAGAATCTTTAGATGTCTTATATTCCACTGATAAAGCATCTCCCTGACCTGAAACAGTCAAAGTAGTTGCCTCACTCGAACTTGATGAACTAGTAGCTTGACTACTACTTGATGCTACACTACTAGAGCTACTTGTTGAACTCACAACACTATAAGTTGCTGCAGAAGACGCAGTTGGTTGGGTTTGAATATAATTCCACACATAGTAGGTTACAAAAATTAAAATTGATAAAGACAAAAAGAACAAAAGTAAAATAGCGGGAGAAATGAATTTTTCTTTGCGATTAGAACGTCTACGTCCTGAAAGTTCAATCTCATCTACATCAACTTCTTCATAAGTAATCATACTTCCCTGAATCATGGGCATCTAGAACGATATTTTCATCTAATTCAACAGCCCAAGCATACTTTTCTCAAAAATGAACGAGCATAAAAAGTACTCAGTAGTTTGTCAAAATCATCTGACTCATTGCCTCCAACAAATCCAGCTGAATATCCGTCTTTCTGTGCAATTCTTCTAAGCTCAGTCCTTGGTTAATTCTTGCAAGACGTAAGACCTCACCAATTGTTTTTTTTCTCATACTTAACATCCCTTCTTTCTAGTGTATTTTCTAGCGATTATATCGGGAAAATTGTACAATCAACCATATCGCTATTATCTATCAAATCATGTCCAGCCTCTAGAATATCTTCTAAAGTAATTTCCTGCAAAAGTTTAGGAAGGTCAAACAGGGTAGAACCTGTCTCGGTTGGATGATACTGGTGCAATGTATTCTAGGGAATCCATACTATGAAGAAATTCTCCGTACATCTCAGTTTTTACAATATCCATATGATCCTCAGTTACATCCTCATCTTTCATAAAATTACGAATAGCTTTACGAAATTGATGAGAAAGTGCCACAGGTTCCTTTGTATCCATTGTTAATATCACAAAATGGAAACGAGGATCTACTTCGATTTCTAAAGACAAGGAAGCATCCAGTTTACCTGTCTCATATAATTTTTGAAATCTTTGTGAAAGTCCAACCAAACATCATTGTAAACAACAATTTCAATAAAAGATGATAACGATACTGATCTCGATTTCCGATGTCTTTATTTCCTCTAATACCAATCACTAATTTTGGAGAAGCTACGTCCATCCGTAAACTTTCAGTAGTCTTTACAGGATGTAAAGGTATTTTTCTCTCTTAAACTCATGTTTTCTCTTGAGATAAGATTTCTTGGTAAATAATCTTCAAGAAGTTCAGAGTTAAAATTACCGACCAAAAAGATATTACTATTGACAGGTCTGTACAAACTCTTTAAAGTTCTCTTTCAAATCCTCCAGAACAAATAGCATCAATGGAGTTTTTCACTGCGACAATATCTGAAGCTAAAGGACTTTCTGGATAGAGATTTGCCAAAGTCTTGAAAAATAGACAAGAATCCGGATCATCCTGATACATCTCTCTTTCCTGCTGAATGATATCTTTTTCACGCTCCACTGATTCTTCACTTATATTGAAGGTAGTGACAAGTTCTTCAAGTGAAATCTAAGCACTCTAGAACATTTTTCGGAAGTCGAGAAAAAGATAGCTAGTATTTGATAAAAACTCGTAAGGCATTACTTTTGCCCTAGCTCTGTGAGCTATAACATCTCAGAATCTTCTCGTTCAAAAAACATGTTCTAAGAAATGAGCGATCCGGAGGATATTGTTGTAGCCCTTATCATTTACTGTAAACCTTGTGTCAACAGAACCGACTTGGACACTTACAGCTCCATAAACCTCGTTAAAGTCCTTTTTAGGTAGTAAAGTAACTGTCAAACCATTTTCTAAGCTAGTTTGATACAAAGTTTCTTTTACAGCAGGATAATATTTCTTTTGAAAAGTAGGTCTGGTCATTCTGCTCCTTCCATAAAATAAATAGCCTGCAACTTAAAACTGTTTGCTGCTTCACAAAGGTGCTTCTCTATCAACTTGTTCAAGATTATCGATTAAAATGCGTCAGATTCGCCTTCCCAAAAGTTGACGATGATATTTATCGACGATAGAATCTTGATTATCCTGAGCAAGTAGTATGGATCGACGAATCATTTGTTTGGTCTGATCAATTTCCTTATCTGTAAACTTGCCATTTTTTATGTCAAGCAACTGATGATTCATCAATTTTCTTACTTTATTTCGATTTTGCCGATCAATTCCAGCAAACAATCGTAAAAATCCACTAAAGAGATCCAAATGACTTGATACCGTATAGGCCAGTCCTTCTTTTTCTCGCACTTGGGTAAATGGTTTCCGATGAGGAAAACTCCTAAAGACCATTTACAAAGCACTGCCATCTGTTCTTCATCACCATATGCACTGAACTATGGTAGCCCATCTCTAAAACAGACTGTCCCATTCTTTTCTAACAATACCTTCTCTAAGAATATTAGAATAGGGTTGCTGATATTGAATGTTTCAGCTGATTTACGACCTGTTAAAGGAAATTTATGTAAAAACTCTAAAACTTCAATTTCATTAAAATCACCTAGGAAGAAAATATCTATTTAGTCTTCTTTTAGCATTTTTGATAACTTGAAAACATGTTTTTGAAGTCTCTTCTGAAAATTCTGAAATCAAATCTTTTAGGAACTAGCTACATTGATTCTTCTTGGAAAAAAACAATTGATCTAACTCTTTATGAGCAAAGAAGAATGGGTCTTCTAATTCTGATTCCAGCCTTGATAAGATCTGTTTTTCTCGATGTCAAAAGCATTTTTCTCAAATCCATCCTCATCCGACAATGGTGTAAACAGAACCTGATGCAGTAATTCTAAAATTTGAGAGTTAATACGTTTTCTTCTTAAAAATTCATCACGCATATAGAATACTCAAATCCACAAGATGACTTTGTCCTCTTCGATAGGCTACGCTGACAAATCAGTTCCATACAAGGTTGCTAAACGTTTTTCTAAACAGTTGAGCAGTTGGATAACTTTGGTTGGCAGTTTCAAGCATACTGGCACTAACATGCCGACTTGAAATTGAATCCAAAGACAATGGAGCTGTGAAACGCACAGTAATTTTATTAGTTTTAAATTTTTGATTGGATAAAATGCACTTGCAATTTCCAGTGCTAACTCCATCTCTTACCTCCTTCTACATGAGTTCTATTATACCATGAAAAGAAAATTTTCTTGTTCTCTTTTACCTTTTAGAATTAAAATCAGCTTTCATTTCTAACGAGATTTACCTCTGCCATTTCAAGGTGAAAATATGGTATAATACCAAGATTAGGGTGAACTATGAAAGTACTAAATTATTTGAAGAGATTTTATCACTCTCCAAAGCTCTCTTGAAAGAACTTGGTATTATACACAGATGGCGGAGCTATTAAATCACACTTTTTATCTGAGCACCATGTCTGCTCTTTAATGGGAATTGAGAAATCGTCGTGGGAAAAAGTAAGAATCGGAGACTCTATCGACATTCCTGACATGAAAATCCAAATCATTCTGACGCAACCGAAGCTTAGAAGAACAGGAAGAATATCTCCAAGAAAAACGAGAAAAGAACGTGATGGCTAAACTTGTCAAAAGAAATGAATAAGACGGTCAAAAAGTCAACAGAGCCAAGCTAAAAACAAAAACTACCACGTTTCCCGGTAGATAAGTATGTGGCTAAAAACTTTATCCATCAAGCAATTTTGAAACTATCAGAATACCGAAATTGAATTTAATCCTAAATTAAATGTATTTGTGGGATCGAAATGCCCAAAGGCAAAAACTAATCTTTCTGGAAAGTATTTACTTTTTAACTTTAACTAGAAGTCATCGGACAAAGACAGACAAAGAATTTAATCCGATTTTGAGAAGAACAACTTCAAGTTTCTGGAATTCTTCAAAAAAACGAGACAGCTACTATAGCACTTGAGATTGACAACCCCAAAGAGTCGGATTACTAAAGTCAATCACTTAAAAACAAGCTCGGCTATCTGACTATATTGGACATAGATATTTGTTCTATTTGCCAGATTTACAACGTCAAGGAGCACCAGCTATCCGACGTAAGTTTATGAGATATGGAGCTGAGGGCAGATCAAACCCTACACTTGTCAGAGTTTGTCAAGCTACAACCATGTGCTCAAACAAAGAAATACCTACTTAAAGTCAGCGAATCAGATTGACGAAACATTTTTATCTGTTCTCGATGACCAGCTGAGTCGACTATGGTTTGTCAGTGATGGTCACGAAGAATTTATCAAAAAAATGGAGTCTCTTGGTCGTGAAAAGCACTTTGATATCTCAGACCAATTGGAAGAGTTGTCAATACGTTATCAACCATCTGTAAACTTCACTGACAAGGAACACCTAGCAGAATCTTTCTATGCAGCTCTTCAAAAAAGTAGAGCAAGAGATTTATTTAAAAAGAATACTGGAGTTGGTCCTCATCGAGATGATATGATTTTCTTAATCAACGGTATAGAAGTAGATTTTGGCAGCCAAGGACAGCATCGTAGCCTTGTCCTCTCTATCAAACTAGCTGAAATTGAGTTGATGGAGAGTATCACTAAGGAGTCTCCCATTCTTTTGCTTGACGATGTTATGAGTGAACTTGACAATACTCGTCAACTTAAATTATTAGAGACTATATCTCAAAACATTTCAAACCTTTATTACTACAACTGGTTTAGAGCATCTTCAGAACTTACCTGATAATCTCCAGTGATTTACAGTAAAAGATGGTCAATTATCTGTAAACTAGGGTTTTACAACGTATAACAACAAAAATCTCTGTCACAACAGGAGATTTTTGTTACAATAGTAGTTTAGTGCTTCATTTTGTGATTTGTACATCGTGCTGGATGGCTTTCTTTTGGAGCCCGCACCAGACATTTCGATAAATTGAGCATTATCATGCAATTCTTTAAGATTAGCACTCTACAGTAACCCATCCCAGAACAGATACCACCAATCATTTTGGAAAACAATGTCAGCTGCTGCTTCGGCTGTAAGCAACGCGCCCTTCAATTCCTTCTGGAACAAGTTTAGTTTGCTTCATTGACAGAACGCTTGGAAGTAACGGTCGCATGACCTTTCTTCATTGCGGCGATTGAACCCATCCTGCGGTAAGTCTTGGACTTTACGTCCTTGGAAGATTTCAGTTTCTCCTGGAGCTTCATCTGTTCCTGCAAACATTGATCCAAGCATTACTGCATTTCCACCAGCAGCAAGGGCTTTAACAATATCTCCAGAATACTTGATTCCACCATCAGCAATGATTGTTTTGCCATATTCACGCGCAACTGCTGCTGCATCATAGATAGCTGTAACGCTGGAACTCCACACCTGCGATAGCTTTGAGTTGTACAGATTGAACTGTTAATGCCAACTTTAACAACGTCGCTCACCGTCATAAAGGGCGCACTCAGCAGTAGCGATATTTCCGGCAATCAGTGTGCCGGTCTGGGAAATGCGCACGGATTTCAGCGATTTTTACGAAGAACACTCGCTGGTGACCATGAGCGGTATCGATAACAATGGCATCAGCCCCTGCTTCAAAGGGTGCTTCTGCACGTTCAAATGTATCAGAAGTAACACCTACTGCACCAGCAACAAGAAGACGACCAAATTCATCTTTTGCAGCATTTGGAAATTCAATTACTTTTTCAATATCTTTGATTGTGATCAAGCCAGAAAGACGACCTTTTTCATCAGCAGTGGAAGTTTTTCAACATGGTGTTCTTGAAGAATGCTCTGCAGTGAGTCTGTACCAACTGGACGTAACCAAGCTTTTCACTGGTCATGTGTTTTGAAATTGGTTGTAGTCAGAAATAAAAGCGAAGATCTCGATTGGTCAATATACAATTAACCTGACGGTTTTCGAGAGTTTCTACCACTGGAACACCACTGATACGGTAACGTCCCATGAGTTCGTCATGCTTCTGCAATTGTATGCTCTGGAGTCAAGAAAAATGGATCGAATCATCTTTATTCTCAGAACGTTTTACCTACGAACTTCATCTGCCTGCTGTTCATAGACATGTTTTTATGGATAACTCCAAGACCACCTGCTGCGCGATGCAATGGCCATCTGGCTCTCAGTTACGGTATCCATGCAGCTGCATAGATGGGATATTTAAAGTCAAATTATCATCCCAATTTTGTTGTTAAAATCCCATCATTAGGCAAATACATGACTCTCTGCTGGAATAAGCAATACATCATCAAAGTACCTTTTTCAAAAATTTAGTGTCCCAATTAGACATTGAGTTTCTCTCTGCCTTTCTGAGCTTGACGCTTTTTCTGTATTGTATCTATCATACCATTCTGAAAATTTGTCAATTATATTGATAATAGAATTACATATAAAAACTATCCCTTTCAATTTTAAAGAAAAGATAGTTTTAGAGTTCGTATTTTATCGATTAATGAAAGTAATTTATTCCATTTGAATTTTACTTCTGATAGCGTTTGACCAACAACTTCTCGAGCTTTGTTCCACTTTTTGCAACATATTATAAACTTCACCCATATCTTTTAGTAACTCGAGACGACGTTCACGGATTGGACCAGTTCACGTTCTAGGATTTCAAGTAGATACCGTTTTGTCTTAACATCACGAGCCTCCACGTTGATAATGTCTTTCATTTCAGCAATTTCTTGAGCATCTTTCTGGACGTCCGAGTCTAGTAGTGGAAAACCATATTCCCCTCAATCTTATCTGGATCTTCCACACGAATATGATCTGGATCTGTATACATACTCATTACTTTCTTACGCAAGGTATCTGCATCATCTGACAAGTAGATACCATTATTAAGCGATTTAGACATTTTGGCATTACCATCAAGACCGGTAGCGGCCCTGCTCCTTCGTACTGGATCCGGTACTGGTTCTACCAAAACATCACAGTATGAGCAGATTGAAAGAACGCACAATTTACGCGTTTGACAGTCATCGGTTTTTCAGTCTGTACCTACGGGGAACATAATTAGCCTTAGCTGTGATATCTGCTGGCCGAGCAACTGGACAAACTAAAATCCGGTTGGAATGCTTTTCTCCAAAGCCTTTCTGAGCAATTTCTGTCTTGACTGTTGGGTTTCGTTCCAAACGAGCCAAAGACACTAGATTCATGTAATACATAGACAACTCTGCCAACTCTGGAATCTGACTTTGGATGAAAATCGTTGATTTATTCGGATCCAATCCCACTGCAAGATAGTCCAAGGCAACATTCGATAGATTACTACAATTGTTTTGTGGATCTTTTTGCATGGTCAGTTAAGGCTTGCTGGTCAGCTCAAAAACGAACATGTCATATTTATTTTTCTTCTTGAAGGATAGCACGATAAGCTACCTACTAGTGTCCGATATGTAATTTCAGTTGGACGATCTCCTGTTAAAATAATGGGTTGTCATCTATTCTCCTTTGATACTGGTCCTTTCAATTACTAGCATTTTTGATAAAAAGACAGATAATTTTTAAAATCAAACTATCTCAGGATATCATCAATCGTAAAGAAACTGTCAACTTTATTTACAAAAATTGACAAATAAAATTTGAATATTTAGGGAGTTTTTAGTAAATTAAGTATTATATATAATAGGAGAAAAACATTGCTTACAGTATCTGATGTCTCACTACGTTTTAGTGACCATAAACTTTTTGATGATGTCAACATCAAATTTGACAGAAAAATACATATGGTTTTTGATTGGTGCTAACGGTGCAGGTAAATCAACATTTTTAAAAATCTTAGCTGGTGATATTGAACCGACCACTGGTCATATCTCTCTTGGACCAGACGAACGTCTTTCTGTGCTTCGTCAAAATCACTTTGACTATGAGGATGAACGTGTTATTGATGTTGCTATCATGGGTAATGAAAAACCTACAACATCATGAAAGAAAAAGATGCTATCTATATGAAAGCAGACTTTTACTGATGAAGATGGAGTTCGTGCAGCTGAGCTTGAAGGTGAATGTGCTGAACTAGGTGGTTGGGAAGCTGAGAGTGAAGCTTCACAACTCTTGCAAAACTTGAATATCCCTGAAGATCTTCATTACCAAAATATGAGTGAACTCGCAAATGGAGATAAAGTGAAGGTTCTCCTTGCTAAAGCCTTGTTTGGTAAACCAGATGTACTTCTTCGAGACGAGCCAACCAACGGTCTTGATATCCAGTCTATTACTTGGTTAGAAGATTTCTTGATTGACTTTGATAACACTGTTATTGTCGTATCCCGACCATCACTTCTTAAATAGAGTGTTGTATGGAGCACTGATTTTGGAAAAATCAAGCTCTATGTCGGAAACTACGACTTCTGGAAAGAATCTTCTGAGCTTGCTGCTAAATTGCTAGCAGACCGTAATGCTAAGGCAGAAGAAAAAATTAAGCAACTCCAAGAATTCGTTGCTCGATTCTCTGCTAACTCATCTAAATCTAAACAAGCAACTTCACGTAAAAAGATGCTTGACAAGATTGTCTTGGAAGAAATCATTCCATCTAGCCGTAAATACCCATTTATCAATTTTAAAGCCGAACGTGAAATTGGTAATGATCTCTTGACAGTAGAAAATCTATCTGTCAAGATTGATGTCAGAAACTATTCTTGACAACATCAGCTTTATATTGCGTCCAGGTGACAAAAAGCAATCTTATTGGACAAAACGATATCTCAAAAGCAACTGCTTTTGATTCGTGCAATCATGGGTGAAATTGAATATGATGGAACTGTAAAGTGGGGTTACAACTAGTCGTTTCTTACCTACCAAAAAGACAACTCAGCTGATTTTGCAGGAGACGAGTCAATCCTTGACTGGTTGCGTCAATTTGCAAGTAAAGAAGAAGATGACTATACCTTCTTACGTGGATTCCTTGGTCGCATGCTCTTCTCTGGAGACGAAGTTAACAAACCTGTAAACGTCTTGTCAGGAGGAGAAAAAGTGCGCGTGATGCTCTCAAAACTCATGCTTTTGAAATCAAATGTTCTTGTACTTGACGATCCTACTAATCACTTAGATTTGGAATCATTTCAAGCTGAACGATGGATTGAGAAAACTTTAAAGAATCTATCATCTTCGCCAGTCATGACCATGAATTCATCCAAACTTTGGCTAACCATATCATTGTCCTATCTAAAAATGGCGTCATCGATCGTATCGATGAAACCTACGATGAATTCCTAGAAAATGCTGAAGTACAAGCAAAAGTCAAAGAACTTTGGAAAGACTAAATACTTTAAAACTCAGTTGGATTAACCAACTGAGTTTTCTATCATTCTATGAGGTAACATGAAAAACATTTTTCAGAAACTATTGGACCCTATTTTATTTCTTTCATCATTCCCTAGTGATTATGTCGAGTCTATCTCTCCAAAAGGTATTTACTGGAACAGCGATACTTCACCTTTATTAGGGGATGGATTTCATCAATATGTGATTTTTGATCTTAGTCTCCGTCATATTTTACATGGAAGTGGTAGTTTATTTTATACCTTTACCAGTGGTCTAGGGTCTCAATTTTATGCCTTATCTAGTTATTATCTAGGTAGTTTTCTATCACCTCTTGTTTATGATGTATCAAACATGCCAGACGCAGATCATCTTTCAACCTTGTTGAAATTTGGCTGATAGGTCTGTCAATCTTTTTAACTTGAGTAAAATTTTTCAAAATATACTAGCGCCACTTCGATTAGCTCTATCTACTTCTTATGCTTTAATGAGCTTTACAGTTAGTCAACTTGAAATAAAAACTTGGTTAGATGTTTTATTTTAATTCCCTTGATTTTAACAGGTTTACGTATACTCATAACGGATAAAAACGTGTTTATACTTTACAAGTTTGTCAATATTATTTATCCAAAAACTACTATTTTTGGTTATATGACTGCTCTGTTTTTGATTGGTTGGTATTTTTGCCAACTTTCCTGAGATTTTAAAAAGTCGTAAGTATTCTTTCTTTGATTTTTCCTAACATCCTTGCTTGCTGGATTAACAAGTTTCATCATGACCTCCCAACCTTGTTTGATTTAAGAACTCATGGTGAAAAACTAACCGCCATAGCAAAATAAAACAGAAACCAGTTGGTATCTAGATATATTTGCTAAACAATTCATTGGTGCTTTCGATACAACTAAATATGGTTCCATCCCTAGCGATTTTTATGTTGGCCTCCTTCCTTTTATCTTAACAATTGTATTCTTTACATTAAAATCAATTAAGTTTCACGTGAAACTATGCTATGCAACTCTACTCATTATCATCATTGCTAGTTTTTCTATCTAGACCTTAGTTTTGTGAGGAATGCACGCACATATATGTTTCTTCATCGCTATGCTTGGATTTTCTCCTCTTGATTTATATTTCAGCAGAAGTTTTAAATAGATTTAAGATATTAAGTTATGGAGATATTTTATTCTCAATGACGCTTCCTTTTTATGTTGGCTATCCAGCAACCATTTATTTTAAAAATCATTATTCATTTTAACTAGTTTAAATATCCTTTTCAACAATTGAATTTCTGGTGGTATACTTGCTATTGTTACTGGCATTTATCCGAAAGATGATTTCACCAAAAATCTTTTCAATCCTTATTTTGATCTTTATACTAAGTGAAGTCAGTTTGAACGCAACATCGCAATTCAATAGATTACGAAAGAATGAGATTTCGCTTCTCATAGTACCTATATAGAGATATTCCAAGTATGGAGCTAGTTTTGGAGTATATCAAACAGCAGCAGATCCATTTACACGAACTGAAAAATTGCAGACACAGACTGGAAATGACAGCATGAAATTTAACTACAATGGTATTTCCCAGTTTTCATCTGTTCGTAATCGCTCTGCAAGTACAACTTTAGATAAGTTGGGGTTTAAATCTTCAGGAACCAACCTTAATCTCCGTTATGCAAATAATAGTATCATTGCAGATAGTTTATTTGGAATCAGCCTAATATTTCTGAAAACCTATCCAGATAAATTTGGTTTTCATCCTAGCTATCATAATCTAACCCTTTATAAAAATCAGTTTGCTCTTCCAATTGCTTTTTTGCTACACAGTATCTTTATAAAGATGTCGCTTTTAATGACCATACTCTTGATAACCAAACTCAATTTTTAAATCAAATTGCTGATTTAAATGAAGAGTACTTTTCTCCAATAAATTATTACAAAGATTCTAGTGATAGTGTAATCAATTTAAACGGAACTTCTACCGAAGATGCAACAATCAACTACAGTATCGAAGTTCCTGAGAATAGTCAGGTTTATCTTTCAATGACAAAGCTAAATTTCTCTAATGATAAGAAAAAGCAAGTTTACATCATTGTCAATGGTGATCCTTTTACCACAGATAATGCTTTTATATTTTTTAATCTTGGGTATACAGACCATAAACAAACTTTTGATATCCAAGTTAAGTTCCCAGGAAGTGCTCAAGTATCATTTGAATCTCCAACTTTCTATCGATTAGATACTAAAAAGTATACGGAGGCAATTGCTAAAATAAAAGAAAATCCAGTAGAAGTGAGCTCTTATAAAAATAAAGTCATTGTTAATTATAAGGTGAATGAGACATCAATTTTTCACAATTCCTTATGACCAAGGATGGTCTGCTTATCAAAATGGTAAAAATTACAAATTCAACAGGCACAAACTGGATTTATGAAAATTGATGTTCCTGAAGGTGAAGGAACTATTACCCTTTCATTTTATTCCAAAAAGTTTATTGCTGGTGCAAGTTGTTCTCTTATAGCCATTGATTTCCTTTGATCTTTTTACGATTTTCAAAAGAAAATATTCTAGATATAAAAACTATCGACCGAATTGGTCGATGGTTTTTAATCTTCAACTTTTTAGGTTGGTGAGGCAAGCATTCCTAAAGCAACAAAAATCATTACTGTAAGATAAGGAAAATAATCTGACTATGAATATTACCTGTCATAGAAATGGTTTGTCGTAAACCTGAAAGCTGAATAACTCATTGCAACCATGGGTTAATAGTTTTAAAGAATTGATCTCGTCAAAGCTAAAGGATAAGTTCCCGCACTTGATGCTAATTGAAGGAGTAATAAAATTAAGGGAAAAGAAGGCGCCTGAGGCGAGAATTCCAGGTTGTCAATGCTGTTACAATCGCCATGAAAAACAAGACTAGTTAAAATAATCAAAGCAAAGGTTTTGAATTCGTGAACCGCAGTCAGTCCGATTAAATGTACTCCACCATAGCTAATACTCTACTCCTGCCAACAGCAATGATACCGTTAATTTCAAAGCGAGACTTAAAGCCAAGCCCTAGCGACTTTCTGGATGGCTCGAGAGGCAATTTAGCAAAAATCATATTGAGTTGAAATAGCACAACAAAAGAGCAACTGATATCATATGTGGAGCCATGGCAATTCGTAACTGCTACTTGGTCCGTATCGGTTTTTGAAAGACTTAAGGGATCAGCTAGTAAATCTGCATTTTGTTGGTTCAGTTGAGCTGTTTCAGTGCCCTCAGCCTCTGTCAGAAGCTTGAGTTTAATTGACTTGAACCATCACTTAATTTTCCAAGTCCTGATTGTAGAATTTCTGATCATGAGCAAGTTGATGCTCCACTAGCTATTTTTCAGAACCATTGAGATGTTGGTTTGCACCAGAAACTAGCTGGTCTGATTTATCAGACTAATTGTTGAGAACCCTCTTGTAATTGATTAAATCCGGCGGTTAAATCTGATGTTTTATTATTTGCTAGTTGACACCTGATGCAAGTTTATCAATTCCTGTTGCTAATTCTGGTGCTTTCTCTGCTAACCTTAGTAGCACCTGTATCAATGTAAAGATGATTTTTCTGTCAACTGATTAGAGCCTTGCAACAACTTAGTGAAACTTCCTGTCAAGTTCGATTTTTAGAACTCACTGCAGCTTGCTCCTAAAGCTACTTGGTCTACTGATTTTAGTATGAGTTGTCATACCAGATGCAAGAGTTTGACTGGCTGGCAATAATTGACCATCAATTGCTGTCTGTACTTGTGTTAATCCATACGACAAACTTGTCAAGGTAAGCAGTAGTAGTTGGCAACAATTTCGCTGAACTTGTTTTTAAGCGACTAAGGCTATTTGCTTGATTATTTACATTCTCTAAAGAAGATTGTAACGTTTGAACTGTAGTTAAAATTGTTCGTGCTGACTCACTAGTAGAAGATGATGTGATTAGAAACCACAGAGTTGTCTCTGCCTGTTTGGGTCAGGGGTTAAGCTTTGATAAGCACTCGTAGATTGAATAGCTGATAAAGTAGTTTCTTTTTCAGATTGATTTGATAACGATGCTTTTGGTGCTGAATTTGCAATGCGTTGATAGACTACTAGAAAGCTGGTTTGTTAACTCTGTTATTTCTCCTGTGTCTGACGTTTGAATAGCATGATTCAATTGCTCTAAGCCAGAAACTAATTGATGAATCTGATCTCTTTGTTGAGTTGATAAACTTAATTGACTAGACAGTTCTTTGAATTCCTTGATTAGTTGGGTGAAGTCCTGTACCAAGGTCTCTGATTGTATTAGAAATCGATTTTGCACCTGATGATAGACTTTGAACTCCATTTGTATAAGTATCAATACCAGTGAAAATTGAGTTTAATCCTGAATTAAGTTGAGAAACACCACCTGTAGCAAAGCTTATGCTGCATCAAGTTGAGTCAATCCTGATACCAGTGCCGGTGTCTGTGAATTCAGTTGGTTTAATCCATTGTCGATTTGTGATAGCGCCTGTAGCATTGATTTAAACCAGTATTAAAAGTACAAGACCAGTTAACTGATTTACGCCAGCTGTATGGGTTCCTAATCACTGTAGATAATTGATCAGCACCATTAGAAAATGTGAGACTTGATTGAGCTAGGGTTTGAAGATTGGTTGATAAGGTTTGACTACCATCAAGCTAGTTAGAACCATCAGCAACTGTAAACTTGCATTTGCTGCGGGAGATAAACCAAGTTTTAAATCACCCATCTTCTCAAATAAAAGCTTTTGAGTATAGATTGAGTAACATTAGTAGCCACAGTCTGTTTTGATTTGTGTCTATGGCAGGAATCACTCATCTTGCTGCAATAAAACTATGACCACTTGAGTGTCTGATGAGTCAATCGTCATCTGGTCAGGATGATTTGTAAGATAGAACTTATCGAAGATTACAGCCATTACAACCATGTAATAATCCCCATCTCGTCGTCCTCTTTCTCCCTCACCTTCATCTACAAAAATGAAAAGTCCAGACTATCACTATCTTTCTAAATTAGACATATATCTGCACCAATGGTGAGTTTTCATCATTATAAGTAGCAGCGGTCCTTATTAACAATTGCCTGGTAACTCGAGTTTACCTATGGATCATTGAGTGATAAGAAAATGATGTTGTAAAGAGCTGGAATTAAAAATTCCTACATGAGCATGACTAAAGTGTCGGTTTTAAAGGATTGCTGCCATTCTTTAAACATATTGTCTCCTAAACTACTTGTCTACGTGATGTAATAGATTATACATATAAAGAAAGACAAGATAAAATATATTTTTACAACATATTGTCTAAAAGTATTTCATCTGGAGGAACATGCGAAAGTAATAAACGGTGAAAACACGTGATCAAAATGCCATGGTGCGAGTGCTGATGGAACAACCTTTCGATCAGATTACAACCGTTAAATTGCTCAAAAAGCTGGGATTAGTCACTCTGAGTTTCTATACTCATTACAAAGATAAACTCGATATGATTGAAGCATGCCAAAGTAAACTATTTCATGCCTTCGAATATATCTTTCAAAAACATGCTAATCACAAAACGAGATGCTATTCTGAAGTATTTGAATGCTTAGAATCAGAGACCGCTTCTAGCAGCTCTTTTTATCTGAAAATGGAACCAGGAAATTCAAATTTCTCGAAACAAACTTCCATCCTGCAGTACAGACCTTCAAAAACGTTTTATACAACTCAAACTACAATGAAGTAGGATTAGAGATACAGTGGCGTCTACAGACGATGCTCTCTTTGAGTCTGTCAAACTGGGTTGCCCACGGAAAAAGAAAAGTCCATAGAAATCACGGACTTTTTGAGTGAAAATGTTAGGGGATACAAATTAGTAAAAAGCTCATAATATTTAGAAATCACCCCTATGAATATTATGGAGCCTATTTTATTATTCTTATTGGGCTGAGCAATACAGTTTTCCTTGGTTTTTATTTTCGGACACAAATCATTATCTATCCGTATGTTGGTATGCCTCCCTCATTACATCGGACAAGAATTAAAAAGGGCGCTAAAGTCAGTGTTCCTTTCATCTGACTCCACGCCAGTAGGACTCGAACCTACGACATCATGATTAACAGTCATGCGCTACCTGCTCGAGCTATGGCGGATTAAATGAGTCATGCGAGTTCAGACCTCCGTGTTACCGCCGTGAAAAGGCGTGTCTTATCCTTGACGCAACGGACCATCTATCTGTAGCAGATATAACCATTATATCGATTTATCAAAATTGTCAATTACTTTTTGTTTTTAGCCATTAGCTCTCTCAATTTTTGGTTTTTAGGCGTGAGATAGGACAACGATGATGCTTCATAAAAAGACAACTTCCATGCAATCAATCTCTCTCACATTTCCGATATTAACTAAGAATGATTTATGGACAGATAAAAACGTTGGGTTTCCTATATCTTTTTCTTGGATATCTGTCATTGTTCCATAGAATTCTTTGGCAAAAATTCTTACAACAATTCGTAATTTGTGAGAAGTTCCTGTTGTTTCAATGTATAGAATATCATGATAAAGGAATACAAGATCATTTTCCTTTGTAACTATAATCAAAATAATCAACGACTGATTGGTTTTCAAGTAGGGTACTCTTAGTATCAAATCACACAGTCAGCAACTCTATTTTTAAAAACTTGAGTCACTGGTTTTCCTTTATCAATGAAATCCAATGCAGGAAACTTTATGTTTATAAGTCAAGGTAGCAAATTCAAGATCGACTTGTAATAAAAAGCAATAATGGCATAAGGATTGCGGTGACGAATGAATTGAGCAACTTCAAATCCCTTTCTCTCAATCCATTGATATCAATATCTAGAAAATAAAGCTGATTGACTTCATCATACATATTCCATATCTCTCCTTTTCCTGTTGTTTTATAGGAGATGAATATTTGTTTCCTTAGAAAATTTTATTCAGAGTTGTTTCCAACCTTACTTGGTGTTCTATAATATCTTCTAAAATTAATACTTTCATATCAGTTCCTCTTAAATCTAATCACTTGTTTAAATACATCATTATCAATTTCTGTTTCTAAAATAACATTGTCATATTTTCCTAAAATTTCTTTAACATTGATGAGTCCAAGTCCTCTATATCTTCCTTTGGTTGAAAATCCTAATTCAAATAATCTTCGGATTTTTACATTTCTTTTTACAAAGAGTTTTGGATGACAACTAGGGTTTTTCAAGATCCAGCTTGATGATAGCTACCTCTAGTTGTTTTTGATAACTTTCAAACTGCCCCTCAACGGCATTATTGGAGCAGAATGCTCATCACGCGCACCAAATCTAACAATTCCATGAACAAGGTGTGATAATATCTTTTTACCTCTAATGTGTACTCTACATCATTCGTTTTTCGCATTGACAATAGATTGAGCAATCAAACTACGAAGGCTGAATCCTCAATATTGTTCAAATCGAAATAGGTATACTTGTCTGAACGTAATTTTTGATTCGCCTTTACAGAACTTCACTGTAAACTCTGTCAATTTCTTGTAAATCTTTACTTTCGATCGCCATTCTTAAGCTGACAACATTCCTGTATAGTCATGACGAAAAACCACAATTTCATTATATAAAGGCAACAATCTCATCCGTGTAGGTTTGTAAATGTTTTTGCTCAAACTTCTTTTTGTTCCAATTCAATTTCTTTTTCTATCTGAACCTTGTAGAGAATTCATGGAGAAAAAGGTCAAAATAGACCAACAAAACAATGGATGATAAAATACTTCCAAAACTATTTAGATTAGAAAAAGTACTGACAATAATCTGAAAATAAATAAGAAGATATGTAAAGCTAAAGAGCATATAGAACCTTTTTCAAAAAGGATATAAATAGTCTTTATCAAAATAGTTGAACTCTAGATGAAAATAGAGATGATTTTATCTATTGTAAAATAGGAGATTACATTCATGATGAAAAATAATCTTTCATGTTGTTCTACAAGTGAGTCTCCATAATAGATGATATAGTTACTGAACAAAATGTGTGTGTACTTTGATATAAGGTGAAAATAATAATCCCATATTTTTACAGAACTGTATAAAATTCTTAAATAGAAAGTAAAATACAATTGGATTAGAGAGTGTTTAACTATAGATGCAAAATCAGAGTTAATTTGTCAGAATTTATGAAAGATAAAAATAGGAATAAAATGCTTGAAGGGCTAAAAATAGCAAGTAAAAGATATATCTTTCTTTTTCGAAGTTTGACAAATTTGACTATAAATTTTACTAATAATTGTACAAGTTAAAAATGCATCTAATATTCCAATTGTAATTTCCATTTTCTACTCCTTTATCTAAAAATAGGTATCTGTCTAAAAGATCCATCACTCCTCTTTTATCCCCACACTCTGATTTCCTGCAGTTCTTTTCATTCAATTCTTGAAATCTTTCATTTTGAGCCAAAAATCTGTATTCTTTTTCATAATATAAACTCCTATAATGTTTTTCTTGTAAATTAACACAAAATATTATATAAAATCTACGATACCTATGGAGAATTATCCTCAAATGCTCAAATTTTTATTCTGAAATGTCAAAATTTTTACAGCTGGGATTTTTCCAGCTTACGATTTAACACTGATCCCAGCAGGATTCGAACACGACCGTTCACTTAGAGGCGAATGCTCTATCCAGCTGAGCTATGAGACCCTACTAATCTATCTTATCAAAAAGCTAGCTTAGTCAATCATCTATTTATGATAGGGAGAGCCTGTTGAATCGAAAACGCTCTATAAATTTGTTCTACTAAGACTAATCTCATCAGTTGATGGGGAAGCGTTAATCTCCCCAAAAACTAACAGAGAGATTGGCTCTATTTTCACCTCTGAAGATAGTCCTAAACTCAATGATAAAAAGTGATTGTTGAAAATCCATTAATAGAGATCTTTCAAGCTGCTTGCTGAATTCTTCAGAAGAAAAAGTTGTTCCTTCAATAGCTAAAACAACTACAAAATCACGATCTCCTACTTTGGAAAGAATACGGTTCCTTCCAACTCCAAAAATCTTTTGATTTTTCAGATTCGCTGGCCTCGATCTGGTGTTTTTCATCAACCAACCAATCATTTCTAGATTAGCAAATCGTGAAATTCTCTTTGAGTATTCTGCTATGCCATCTTTGAGATATTTTTCTTTCAGTTTTTCAACTGTTACCACTTTAATTTTCATTCTTCTATTCTAACATATTCACACTCAATTTCACATCTTATTCACAGAAGATTTTGAAAAATTCAATAAATTCACAGGTTTTTGAAAGTTATCCACAAGTTGTGAAAAAAACTTTTCTTTCTTTAAAGCTTGGATTAATGGCTATTTTATACTTTCATTGATTAAAAACATGGAGGCTTCATGAAAAACTTACAAACTAGTTCCATGGGGACAACTTTTTATTAGTCATTCTCATTAGCTTTTTAGTGGTGTTTTTAGGTAGTTTACGACATTGCAGCTAAGTCAAAAACAAAAACACTAGTCCAACAAATACCACCATTGTCAGCAAAACAGCTGTAAAAAATGAAAACTCAACTACACGGGCAGTCGATAAAGTTAAAGATGCTGTGGTATCTGTCATTACTTACTCTGCAAACTCCCAAAATAGTTTATTTGGATCTACAGACTGATACAGATACAAATACTGAGCAAGTATCGAGTGAAGGTTCTGGGTTATTTATAAAAAGAAGGTAACTGCTTACCTCGTAACTTATACTCACGTTATCAGTGGAGCTAAAAAGTAGATATTCGTTTGCTGATGGACAAAGTTCCAGGTAGGTGTTGGTTCTGATACTTATTCTGACATTGCAGTTGTAAAATTGCTGCAGATAAGGTGACTACCATAGCTGAATTTGGAGATTCTGATCAACTAACAGTCGGAGACTGCCATTGCAATCAGGCCCTCTAGGGTTCTGGTACGTCAATACCGTTACACAGGGTATCGTGTCAAGTTTAAATAGAAATGTTTCTTTAAAAATCTGAAGATGGACAAGCTATCTCTCACAAAAGGCTATCCAAACAGATACAGCCATCAACCACGAAACTCTGGCGGTCCCTTAATCAATATTCAGGGACAAGTAATCGGAATTACATCTAGTAAAATAGCCACAAACGGTGAACTTCTGTGGAAGGACTTGGATTTTGCGATTCCTTCAAACGATGCCATCAATATTATCAATCAATTGGAAAAGAATGGAAAGTCACTCGATCAGCCTTGGGCATTCAAATGGTCAACCTTTTCAAATCTTAGTAGCAGTGATTTACAAAGATTGAATGTACCATCAAGTAATGTCCTGCAGAATGAGTTGTTCGTTCTGTTGTAACTAGTATGCCTGCCAATGGACATCTACAACAATATGACATCATTACAAAAAGTGATGATAAGACTATTTCTTCAACTACTGAATTACAAAGTGCTCTATATAGTCATTCTATCGGAGATAGCATGACCATTACATATACCGTAATGGTAAAGAAGAAACAACTACCGTTAAATTCAGATAAGAGTACTAGTGATTTGGAACAATAGTTTACAGATATGTAAAAGTTGCTTTTACAGAATATCTAAGTTATGATAATGTAGAATTATGGAAGAATTTAAAATTGTTCAAATAAAGGATATTCAAAAATCCCTATCAACCTCTATGAGAATTTTCAGAAGAAAAATACAAGAGCTGGCCCATTCTATTAAGGAAAAACGTTTGCAGTTCAACTGATATCGTTAGAAAATCTCCAGTACTTGGATATGAAATTCTAGCTGGAGAAAGACGGTATCGCCTTCAATAGCTGCCGGACTTTCAAGTTCCAGTAATTGTTAAGCAACTTTCTGATCAAGATATGATGCTTCATTCCATAATTGAAAAATCTCCAACGCGATTCAAATCCTATCGAAGAAGCTAAAGCATACCAGTCCTTAATCGATAAAGGTTTTTACCACTCAGAAATTGCTGAAAATGGAAATCTCGACCTTATATTACAAAAACCTAGTTCGATTGTTAGGGCTACCTAAACATATCCTGACAGAAGTCGAAAGTGGGAAGCTTTTCGGGGCTCATGCTAGACTCCTCATTCAATTATCAAGCGACAGACAAGATACACTCTTGCATCGTATTCAACAGAAAATCTTTCAGTTAGACAAGTTAGACAAATACTACAGATAAGAGATAAAAGAAAAAGACCACTTTGTCAGGAAGAGCAAAAATTGAAAAATACTCGGATTAGATGTTCAGATTAGCCTTCAGATAGTGGTAAAATCTCAATTTCCTTCCATAACCAAGAAGAATACCAACAATTTATTAACAGCCTGAAATAAGGCTGTTGTTTTATTATTCTTAACAAACATGGTTATCCACCGATTTATCTTTTTAAAAAGCCTTATATTTCAGCTTTCTCCTTAGTTATCCACATCTTGTGGATAAAAACTAAAAACATTGTTAATTGTTTTCCACAAGTTGTGGAAAAATAATCTTATCTATGGTAAAAATGATTCTATCAATAAACTTTCTAAAATTTTATAGTAAAGGAGGAGAAAATCATTGAAAGAAAAACAATTTTGGAATCGTATTTTAGAACTTGCGCATGATCGGTTGACTCAATCAGTTTATGATTTTTACATCTTAGATGCAACCCTGGTTAAAGTAGAAGATGCCACTGCAACGATTTTCTTACCCCGAGATGAGATGCAGATATTTTGGGAAAGAAATATTAATGGAATCCTTTTAACAGCAGGTTTTGAAATCTATGATACTGAAATAAAGGCGCATTATGTCTTCACGAAAGTTGAAGAAACTGCCTCTCAAATATCTATAGAACCTGATTCTATTAATGATTATCAGACAAGTCCGTCCACTATTCCATATTCTGAAACTGGACTCAAGGAAAAGTATACTTTCGATAATTTTGTCCAAGGAAATGGTAATGTTTGGGCTAAGTCCGCAGCTTTAGCAGTTTCTGAAGATCCTGGACTAACTTATAATCCTCTATTTATCTATGGAGGTCCTGGACTTGGAAAAACCCACCTACTAAATGCCCTTGGTAATGAAATTCTAAAAAAGAGCCCTAATGCGCGTGTTAAATACATACCTGCTGAAAGCTTCATTAATGAATTCCTAGAGCATTTGAGACTCAATGATATGGAAAAATTCAAAAAAACTTATCGTAGTTTAGACCTCCTACTCATTGATGATATTCAATCTCTTAGTGGAAAGAAAGTTCAGACTCAGGAAGAGATTTTCAATACATTTAACGCCCTTCACATAATAATAAACAGATTGTTTTGACAGCGACCAGTAGACCTGAACATTTAGAGAAGTCTTCCTGAACGTCTGGTCACGCGCTTCTCGTGGGATTAACAACAGATATTACACCACCTGATTTTGAAACACGTATTGCGATTTTACAAAGTAAGACTGAACATCTCAATTATCATTTTCAGAATGATACACTCGAATATTTGGCTGGACAATTTGACTCGAACGTGAGAGAGCTAGAGGGTGCACTCAACGACATCAGCTTGATGGCCAAAGTCAAAAAGATTAACAACATCACAGTTGACATCGCTGCTGAGGCTATTCGTGCTCGCAAACAAGACGTTAGCAAAATGATTGTGATTCCAATTGATAAAAATACAAACAAGTTGGAAACTTTTATGGTGTTAGTGTCAAGGAAATGAAGGGAACCAGACGTGTTCAAAATATCGTTTTAGCCCGTCAAGTTGCCATGTACCTAGCCAGAGAAATGACAGATAATAGCCTTCCTAAAATTGGAAAAGAGTTTGGTGGCAAAGACCACACAACGGTCATTCATGCCCATGGAAAAATCAAATCCATGCTTGAAACAGATGATAATTTACGTTTAGAAATCGAAAGCAATCAAAAAGAAAATTAAATAACTTGTGGATAACTTTTGATAAAATTCTTTATTTATCCACACTTTTTAAACAAGGCTCTTTCCTTGAGTTTTCTTGATTAGCATCTGTTTTCCACAGTTTTCACACGCTCTATTATTACTATTATCCTTCTAATAATAAAAAGAATAAAGGAGATCCATGATTCATTTTTCAATTAATAAAAAAATTTATTCTCAAGCTTTAAATATAACCAAAACGAGCTATTAGCTCAAAAATGCTATTCCTATTTTATCAACTGTAAAAATTGATGTTACCAATGAAGGAATTACCTTGATTGGATCAAATGGTCAAATCTCAATTGAGAATTTCATTTCTAAAAAGATGAAAATGCAGGTCTCTTGATTAACTCTTTAGGATCTAGTTCTACTGGAAGCCTCTTTCTTTATCAATGTTGTTTCAAGTCTTCCAGATGTGACTATGATTTTTAAAGAAATTGATCAAAAGCAGATTGTCTTAACAAGTGGTAAATCAGAAATTACCCTAAAAGGAAAGGATAGCGAGCAGTATCCACGTATCCAAGAAATTTCCGCAAGTAATCCTTTAGTTCTTGAAACAAAACTTCTTAAAAAGATTATCAACGAAACTGCTTTCGCAGCTAGCACTCAAGAAAGTCGTCCTATCTTTGACTGGGTGTACACTTTTGTCTAAGCAATCACAAAGATTAAAAACAGTTGCAACAGACTCTCACCGTCTCAGTCAGAAGAAATTGACTCTTGAAAAAAATAGTGATGATTTTGATGTTGTCATCCCGAGTCGCTCTCTACGAGAATTTTCAGCTGTTTTTACGGATGATATCGAAACAGTAGAGATTTTCTTCGCCAATAATCAAATTCTCTTTAGAAGTGAAAATATTAGCTTCTACACACGTCTCTTAGAAGGAATTATCCAGATACCGATCGATTGATTCAACAGATTTTCAATACGACAGTGACTTTTGATGTTGCTGAATCTACGTCAATCTATGGAACGTGCTCGTCTCTTATCAAGTGCGACTCAAAATGGTACTGTTAAAATTAGAAATCAAACAAGGAGTGGTTACAGTGCCCATGTACATTCTCCAGAAGTTGGTAAAAGTAAACGAAGAAATTGATACTGAAAATGTATGTGGTGCTGATTTGACTATTAGCTTTTCAACCCAACTTATTTGATTGAAGCACTAAAAGCTTGAATCAGCGAAAAAGGTTACAATCAGCTTCATTTCAGCAGTTCGTCCATTTCACCTTGTACCAGCTGATACAGATGAAGATTTCATGCAGCTCATTACACCAGTTCGTACAAATTAATGGAAAGAGGTTGAGCCTAGCTCGCCTCTTTTTATGATATAATCGAAAATATGAAAAAGGAGACTAACGTATGTATCAAGTTGGAAATTTTGTTGAAATGAAAAACCACACGCTTGTACAATCAAGTCAACAGGCAAAAAGCAAATCGTTGGGAAATTACTCGTTTAGGGTGCAGATATCAAAATAAAATGCAGCAATTGTGATCATGTGGTCATGATGAGTCGCTATGATTTTTGAAAGAAAAAAATGAACAAAAATCATCGACTAGAAACACTAGAATGGAGGGTTAGCAAGTTTTTCCCTTTTTTTGTGTTATAATATTGAAGATTGAAATGTGAACGGAGAATGAGAAACTATGGCTTTTAACAGCAGGTATCGTGGGTTTGCCAAACGTTGGTAAATCAACCCTATTTAACGCAATTACAAAAAGCAGGAGCAGAGGCTGCAAATTATCCATTTGCAACCATTGATCCCAAACGTTGGGATGGTAGAAGTTCCAGATGAACGCCTCCAAAAATTGACTGAAATGATTACTCCTAAGAAGACAGTTCCAACAACCTTTGAATTTACAGATATTGCAGGGATTGTAAAAGGTGCATCAAAAGGAGAAGGTCTTGGTAATAAATTCTTGGCCAATATTCGTGAAGTTGATGCCATTGTTCACGTGGTTCGTGCCTTTGATGATGAAAATGTCATGCGTGAGCAAGGTCGTGAAGATGCTTTTGTAGATCCATTAGCAGATATTGATACCATTAACCTAGAATTGATTCTTGCTGACTTAGAATCTGTCAATAAACGCTATGCGCGTGTGGAAAAGATGGCACGTACGCAAAAAGATAAGGAATCAGTTGCAGAATTTAACGTTCTCCAAAAGATTAAACCAGTCCTTGAAGACGGTAAATCAGCTCGTACCATTGAATTTACAGATGAAGAGCAAAAAGTAGTCAAAGGTCTTTTCCTTTTGACAACAAAACCTGTTCTTTATGTAGCTAACGTTGATGAGGATGTCGTTGGAGACCCAGACTCTATCGATTATGTGAAGCAAATTCGTGAATTCGCAGCAACAGAAAATGCAGAGGTAGTGGTTATTTCTGCGCGTGCTGAAGAAGAAATTTCTGAATTAGACGATGAAGATAAAAAAGAGTTTCTTGAAGCCATTGGTTTGACAGAATCAGGTGTGGATAAGTTGACTCGAGCTGCTTACCATCTACTAGGACTTGGAACTTACTTCACAGCTGGTGAAAAAGAGGTTCGTGCTTGGACCTTTAAACGTGGCATGAAAGCTCCTCAAGCGGCTGGTATCATCCACTCTGACTTTCGAAAAAGGTTTTATTCGTGCAGTGACTATGTCTTATGATGATTTGGTTAAATACGGATCTGAAAAGGCTGTAAAAGAAGCTGGACGTTTGCGTGAAGAAGGAAAAGAATATGTCGTTCAAGATGGCGATATCATGGAATTCCGCTTTAACGTATAATCAACATTTTTAATAGTGTCAATTAGGTTGGAAAAAAATTCCAACCCTTTTGGCTTTTGAAAGGAAAATATAAATGACAAAATTACTTGTAGGATTGGGAAATCCAGGAGATAAATATTTTGAGACAAAGCATAATGTTGGTTTTATGTTGATTGACCAACTAGCAAAAAAACAGAATGTCTCCTTTACACATGATAAGATATTCCAAGCTGAACTAGCTTCATTTTTTCTTAATGGGGAAAAAATTTATCTGGTGAAACCAACAACTTTTTATGAATGAAAGTGGAAAAGCAGTTCATGCTTTATTAACCTACTATGGTTTAGATATTGAAGATTTACTGATTATTTACGATGATCTTGACATGGAAGTTGGAAAAATTCGTCTTCGTGCTAAAGGATCAGCTGGTGGTCATAATGGAATTAAGTCGATTATTCAACATATTGGTACACAGGTTTTCAATCGTGTAAAGATTGGTATTGGAAGACCTAAAAAAAGGAATGTCAGTTGTTCATCATGTTTTGAGTAAATTTGACAAGGATGACTATATAGGTATTTTTACAGTCTATTGACAAGGTTGACGATGCTGTAAATTATTATTTACAAGAGAAAAACTTTGAAAAACAATGCAGAAATACAATGGGTAAGGGAAATGTCATTAATCGATTTCTTTTTTAGAGAATAAACAGATACATATCATGGCATGAGCATCTATCTCTCAAAACAAAGACAATTATTACTAGGTCTTTCTGGTTCAGCAAAGTCTTTAGCTATTGCAAGTAGTGTTAAAAATCAAGATAAGATTTTAGTGATGACATCTACTTATGGAGAAGCTGAGCGTCTAGTAAATGATTTAATTTCTATCTTGGGTTCTGATATGGTTTATCCATTTTTAGTAGATGATTCACCAATGGTAGAATTTTTAGTATCGTCTCAAGAAAAGATTTTTTCAAGAGTTGAAGCTTTGCGTTTTCTAAGAGATAAATCTCAAAAAGGAATTTTAGTTTGTAACGTCGCAGCTAGTCGTTTATTCTTACCAGATCCTCAAGTTTTTGATGATAGTATGTTAAAACTTGAAATTGGTCAAGAATGTGAACAAAGAGAATTAAAAAATCAGTTGATTTCCCTTGGTTATAAGAAAGTTACTCAAGTTCAAAGTCAAGGTGAATTTAGTCTTCGAGGGGATATTTTAGATATCTTTGAAACTTCACAAACTATCTCCTTACCGAATTGAATTTTTCGGTGATGAGATTGATGGGCATTAGAGAATTTGATGCAGAAACACAATTATCAAAAAGGAAAGTCAAATCTCAAGTACTAATCTATCCAGCTAGTGATATTTTTATTAACTGACTGAAGATTATCATCGTGGTCAGAAATTTTTAGAACATGAGATTGATAAGGCACTTTCTCCAACTTTAAAGTCTTACCTAGAAGAAGTTTTTAGTTGTACGAAAAGAGCAAGTTCTTCATGCAGATATTCGTAAAGTTTTTGTCTGTATTTTTATAAAAACAGTGGACCTTGATAGACTATTTAGAATCAAGTGCCTATTATCTTTGATGATTTTCAAAAAAATCATGAATCAGTATGATGCTTTTTGATAAAGGAAACAGCTAGTTACTTTTACAGAAGATTTACATAATAGTAAAACAGTATCAAGTTTACAATATTTTGCTGATGTAGAAAGTCAATTCAAAAAATATTTACCAGCTAGTTTCTTTTTCAAATTTTCAAAAAGGGCTTGGAAATCTAAAATTTGATCATCTTTATCAATTTAATCAATATCCAATGCAAGAGTTCTTTCAATCAGTTTTCTTTTCTGAAAGAAGAAATTGAACGTTATAAAAAAATTAAAAAGTATACGATTGTTCTTCAGTCAAGTAGCAAGACTGAAACTAAAAACTGTCAACGATTCTTGATGAATACGATATTAAAGTTGATAATAGTAATGAAAAATGAAAATCTGTAAAGGAACTGTCAATCTTATTGAAGGAAATCTTCGTCATGGTTTTCATTTTGTGGATGAGAATCTTGTATTTATCACTGAATATGAAATTTTTCAAAAAAAGAAGATTAAACGCAAATATCAGAGACAAAATATTAGCAATGCTGAGAGATTAAAAGGATTATAGTGAACTCCAAAAAGGAGACTATGTTGTTCATCAAATTCATGGTATTGGCCAATATTTAGGAATCGAAACAATTGAAATAAAAGGAATTCATCGAGACTACGTAAGTGTCCAATACCAAAATGGAGATCGTATTTCTATCCCTGTAGAGCAGATACAGACTCTTTCTAAGTATGTTTCTAGTGACGGTAAGGCTCCAAAGTTAAACAAAGTTAAACGATGGACGTTTTAAAAAAGCTAAGCAAAAAGTTAAAAATCAAGTTGAAGACATCGCAGATGACTTAATTAAGTTATATGCAGAGAGGAGTCAACTTGAAGGTTTTGCATTTTCAAAAGATGATGAAGATCAAGTTGCTTTTGATGAGGCTTTTCCTTATGTTGAAACTGAGGACCAACTTCGAAGTATAGATGAAATTAAAAAGGATATGCAGGCTCCTCAACCGATGGACCGACTATTAGTTGGAGATGTTGGTTTTGGTAAGACAGAAGTTGCTATGCGAGCTGCATTTAAGGCTGTCAATGATCATAAACAGGTTGTCGTTTTAGTGCCAACAACCGTTCTTGCACAGCAACATTACAGTAATTTCAAGGAAAGATTTGAACAATTTGCTGTCAACGTAGATGTTTTGAGTCGTTTTCAGAAGTAAAAAAAGAACAGACTGAAAACACTTGAGAAAATTAAAAAAAGGTCAAGTAGATATCTTGATAGGGACCCATAGAGTCTTTGTCTAAAGATGTTGAGTTTGCTGATTTGGGGTTGATGATTATTGATGAAGAGCAACGTTTTGGTGTTAAGCATAAGGAAGCTTTGAAGGAATTAAAAAAGAAGGTTGATGTCTTAACCTTGACAGCTACACCAATTCCTCGAACTCTTCATATGTCTATGCTAGGTATCCGAGATTTATCAGTCATCGAAACTCCTCCAACCAATCGATATCCTGTACAAACCTATGTCCTTGAACAGAATGATCGTGTCATTCGAGATGCTGTATTGAGAGAAATGGATCGTGGTGGTCAAGTTTACTATCTTTACAACAAAGTTGACACGATTGAAAAGAAGGTTTCAGAGTTACAAGAACTGATTCCAGAAGCTTCTATTGGATTTTGTTCATGGTCAAATGAGTGAAATTCGTTTGGAAAATACACTACTTGACTTTATTGAAGGACAATATGATATTTTAGTAACCACGACAATCATTGAAACAGGTGTAGACATTCCAAATGCAAATACCTTGTTTATAGAAAATGCAGACCACATGGGATTGTCAACTTTGTATCAACTTAGAGGTCGAGTTGGTCGAAGTAATCGAATTGCTTATGCCTATCTTATGTATCGACCTGACAAATCTTTGACAGAAGTTTCAGAAAAGAGATTAGAAGCTATCAAAGGTTTTACCGAATTGGGTTCTGGTTTCAAAATCGCTATGCGTGATTTATCCATTCGTGGAGCGGGTAATCTTTTAGGGAAGTTCGCAGTCTGGTTTTATTGATTCTGTTGGTTTTGAGTTGTATTCTCAGTTGCTGGAAGAAGCGATAGCTAAGAAAAACGGAACTGATAAAAAACGTGAAAAAGGAAATGCTGAATTACTTCTGCAAATTGATGCCTATCTCCCAGATGAGTATATTTCAGATGAACGGCATAAAATTGAAATTTACAAGAGAATTCGTCAGATTGACAATCGTGTCAACTATGAAGAATTACAAGATGAGTTGATCGATCGTTTTGGAGAATATCCAGATGTGGTTGCTTATCTTTTAGAAATTGGATTAGCTAAAAGCATATCTTGATAAAGTGTTTGTCAATCGTGTTGAAAGAAAAAATAATAAACTTGTCATTCAATTTGAAAAAATTTCGCAACAGCTATTTTTAACACAAGATTATTTTCAGGCTCTCTCTCAGACAAGTTTGAAGGCTAATATTTCTGAAAAATCAAGGTTTGATAGAAGTTGTATTTTGATATTCGAAATAAAAAGATTATGAGATTTTTAGAAGGATCTGTTGACTTTTGCAGAATCCTAGAGGATATAAAAGAATTTCAAAAAGAGTCAAATTAGGTATGACATTTTTCTTCTATAAAAGGGATAAAAATGGTACAATAATAATTTGAGGTAATAAAAGATGAGATTAGATAAATATTTAAAAAGTATCAAGAATTATTAAAGCGCCGTACAGTGGCTAAGGAAGTTGCAGATAAAGGGCGTATCAAGGTAAATGGTATTCTTGCTAAAGAGCTCAACAGATTTAAAAATCAAACGATCAGGTTGAAATTCGTTTTGGAAATAAAGTTGTTGCTTGTAAAAAGTGTTAGAAATGAAAGATAGCACTAAAAAGAAGATGCAGCAGGTATGTATGAAATTATCAGTGAAACAAGGGTGAAAACGATGTATAAAAATAGTGCAAATGAATAATTCTTTTTATTCAAAAATGAACATCAACGACGTAAATACATGATGGAAGAACGACAAAAGACGAAATCGTTTTATGGGTTGGGTGTTTGATTTTGATTATTGTTGTTTATCCTACCAACCTATAATTTGACTCAAAGTTATCAGCAACTACTCGACACGTCGCCAACAGTTATCTGATTTGAAAAAAAGCAGTATCAGGAATTGAGCGATGAAAAAGGATAAAGAATCAAAGTCTTAGCAACTAAGCTAAAAAGGACGAAATCCTATGCAGCTAAATATTTGCGTGCTAAAATATTATTATTCAAAAATCATGGGAGGAAGTTTATACCATTCCGGACTTGCTTCCTAGGTAATGTGAAAATGGAAAATTTATTAGATATTGTTGAACAATTTTTAAGTCAGTCAGATGAAAAAAATTAGAAGAGTTAGCTCAAAAAAAATCATCTGCTACGACTTCAGGAAGAAGAGGGAAAAAAAGAATGCGTAAATTTTTAGTGATATTACTACTTCCTATTTTTCTTTAAAAAGTGTCCAAGTAGTAAGCACTGAGAATCCAGTTATCATTCCAAAATCAGAAGTTTATTCCTTTAACTCATGCTCCGTATCATTTTTTTATTATCAAGATACTATAGAATCTCCAAAATTTTTATGGTGAGACGCCAGTTTATTCTACAGAAGACCTGATTAAAGAATCAGGAAAAAGTCAATGCAGAAACAAAAATTATCTGTTTTAGAATGGCGATTAAATAAACAAGGACAGCCTGTCTTTAAATTGTCTAAATAATCAGTTTGTTGCTGCTAGATAAAACGACTTTTCTATGATAGTTCCATCGTAAACGATTTTCTATCTCAAAAACAGTATGGCTAGAACCTGGATTTTGTCGTTTATAATAGTCCCTTATGATCAACAAGAATTAAAAGTCTACTTTAGCACCTTATCAAGAGGTTGAAGCAGATATGTCTAGTGTTTTGCTGAAGGTCGTGAATTCTTACATATCAAACAAATTGGTTGGGTTTCGACTGATTATATTTCTCAATGATGATAATCGTATCCAGAAAGTACAAGAGTTGCTATCTGCAAAATTATCAAAATGAACAGTTTTCTATTTATGTTAAACAATTGAGTACAGGTAAGGAAGCTGGGATTAATGAAAATCAGAAAAATGTACGCTGCAAGTGTTATGAAATTACCTTATCTTTATTATGTTCAGGAAAAAAATCAATCAAGGTGATTACCAACTTGACACGAAACTGAAAGTATGTTTCCGAAGTTAATGATTTCCCTGGTTCTTATAAACCTGAAGGTAGTGGAAGTCTTCCCTAAAACAGCAGACAACAAAGAATACACCATCAAAGATTTGATATCAAAAAAACAGCGAAAAGAATCTGACAATGTAGCTCATAACATTCTTGGATATTATATTACGAATAAATCAGATGAAGCCTTTAAAAAGAGATGGCTAGAATTTCAGGTGAAGAGTGGGATGTAACAGATAAGTTAGCATCAGCTAAAATGGCTGGTCAAGTTATGGAGTCTATTTATAATCAGAATGGTTTTGTTTTAGAATCTCTATCACAAACGTCCTTTTGATAATCAGAGGATTGCTAAAAAGATATTTCTGCTAAGGTAGCCCATAAAATTGGGGATGCAGATGAATTTACAAGCATGACACTGTGATAGTTTATTCAGATTCTCCTTTCATTATTTCAATCTTTACCAAAAATTCAGATTATGATACCATTTCTAAAATTGCCAAGGATGTCTATGAGGTCCTGAAATGACAGACCAAAATTTTTTAAATCATTTTCTAGAAAAAGGTTATTTTAAAACGATCATTCAAAGAGTTGTGCTAGCCTTATCTGGTGGACTTGATTCGATGTTTCTCTTTCATCTTCTATCAACTTATAAAAAGGAACTTGGTATTGAGATTTTTTTAGTCCATGTCAATCATAAACAACGACCAGAGTCAGACAATGAAGAACATGAATTAAGAAAACTAGCTGAACAAAGTTGGAGTTCCAATTTATGTAGCTACTTTTACTGGAGCTTTTACAGAAGCGAAATGCTCGTCAATTTCGCTATGAATTTTTTTAGAGAGTGATGGAGAAAACATCATCTACTGCTCTTGTAACGGCTCATCATGCAGATGATCAAGTTGAGACGATTTTTATGAGATTGATTAGGGGCACTAGGTTGCATCATCTATCGGCTATTAAAGAGAAGCAAAAATTTGATAAGGGAGAATTAATTCGTCCCTTTGTCTCTTTTTATAAGAAGGAATTTTCCTGAAAATTGAACATTTTGAGGATGCACACGAAATCAAAGAAAATCACTATTTTTCGCAATCGTATTCGCAATCTCTATTTACCGCAGTTAGAAAACAGAGAAATCTTCAGGTAGAAAAAGCATTTTTAGAGTTTGGAAAAGAAGTATCTGACTATCAAATAGCTCTGGCTGAATTATCTCAAACAGTTGATGTGAAGATTTAACTCAGTTTTTATCTTTTTCAGAAGCAACACAACGAGTTTTACTACAACAATATCTTAGTCGTTTTCGCTGATTTAAATGTAACAAGAGAACAATTTCAAGAAATCCATCATATTTTTAAAAACCAAGAGTCAATATCGCCATAGTATAAAAAAATGGTTATGAACTTATAAAAGAATACCAGCACTTTCAAATTTGTAAAATCAGACCAAAGTCTGATGAAAAAAAGTAATGATGTGTGTTAAACTATCAAAAATCAAGTTTCATTATGAAGGTTTATCTATTTTCATTTGGAATTCCTCTAAAAGGTGAAAATGTTCAACAAATAAATGTTTCCCGTGAAACATCGTTTGATTTTACGGCATCGACAGTCAGGTGATTATCTGATAAAAAAATGGTCATCGAAAAAAACTAAGACGACTTTTTATTGATTTAAAAAAATCCCTACAGAAAAAAACGGGAAAAAATGCTGATTATCGTTGAGCAATTCGGACAAATTTGTTCAGTTTTAGGAATTGAAACTCAGTGATTTGAGTATAAAAATGAAAAAAATGATATAATGAACACTGTACTTTATATAGAAAAAAATAGATAGGTAAAAATCATGTTAGAACAAGATATCAAGAAAGATTTTTGATTTCACAAGATGAAATTACAGAAGCAGCTAAAAAATTAGGGTGCTCAGTTGACAAAAAGATTATGAGGGTAAAAATCCGATTTTAGTTGGAATTTTTAAAAGGATCTATTCCTTTTATGGCAGAATTAGTGAAATATATTGATACACATCTTGAAATGGACTTTTATGATGGTCTCTAGTTATCATGGTGGGACTGTAAGTAGTGGTGTCATTAATATCAAACAAGACGTAACTCAAGATATTAAAGGTCGACATGTTGTCTTTGTAGAAGATATTATCGATACTGGTCAAACTTTGAAAGAGCTTTGAGAGATATGTTTACTGCAAGAGAAGCAGCCTCTGTTAAGATTGTTACTATGTTGGATAAACCAGAAGGGACGTACTGTCGAAATTGAAGCAGATTATACATGCTTTTACAATTCAAATGAGTTTGTTGTAGGCTATGGTTTAGACTATAATGAAAATTATCGTAACCTTCCTTATGTAGGCGTATTGAAAGAGGAAGTTTACTCAAAATAGAAGGGTAAGTTGTTGAATGCAAAAACAAAATAATGGTTTCATAAAAAATCCATTTCTTTATTTGTTGATGATTTTCTTGCTAGTGACAGGATTCCAGTACTTTTTTGCTGGAAGAGCTGCTGGTCATAGTCAACAAATTAAAGTACTCAGAATTGGTGCAGGAAATCACTAATGATAATGTAAAAGAAATGACCTATCAACCAAAGTGGTAGTGTTATTGAAGTATCTAGGTGACTACAAAACTGCTAAAAACAGAAAAAGAAGGAAACAGGTATTCAATTTTTCACACCTTCTGCAACAAAAGTAGAAAAATTTACTAGTATTATCCTACCATCAGATACCACTGTTGCTGATTTACAAAAGTTAGCAGGTGAACATCAAACACAAATTGAAGTGAAACATGAGAGTTCAAGTGGTATGTGGATTAACATCCTAGTGTCTATCGTACCATTTGCCATCTTTATTCTTCTTCCTATTCTCAATGATGGGCAATATGGGAGGAAATAATGGACGAAATCCAATGAGCTTTGGACGTAGTAAAGCTAAAGCTGCTAACAAAGAAGATATCAAAGTTCGCTTCTCAGATGTTGCAGGCGCAGAGGAAGAAAAACAAGAACTTGTTGAAGTTGTTGAATTTTTAAAAGATCCAAAACGCTTTACAAAATTAGGTGCTCGTATCCCAGCTGGTGTTCTCTTAGAAGGACCTCCAGGGAACTGGTAAAACATTACTTGCTAAAAGCAGTCGCAGGAGAAGCTGGTGTACCATTCTTTAGTATTTCAGGTTCTGACTTTCGTAGAAATGTTCGTCGGTGTCGGTGCCAGCCGTGTCCGTTCTCTATTTGAGGACGCTAAAAAAGCAGCACCAGCTATTATCTTTATAGATGAAATCGACGCTGTTGGTCGCCAACGTGGTGTCGGTTTAGGTGGAGGTAACGACGAACGTGAACAAACCCTAAACCAACTCTTGATTGAAATGGATGGTTTTTGAAGGAAATGAAGGAATCATTGTCATTGCGGCAACCAAACCGTTCAGATGTTCTAGATCCAGCTCTTCTTCGTCCAGGACGATTTGACAGAAAAGTGTTAGTAGGTCGTCCAGATGTTAAAGGACGCGAAGCAATTCTGAAAGTCCATGCTAGAAATAAACCTCTAGCAGAAGATGTGGATTTGAAGTTAGTAGCACAACAAACTCCAGGTTTTGTTGGTGCTGATTTGGAAAATGTATTGAACGAAGCAGCTTTAGTTGCAGCTCGTCGCAATAAATCAGTGATTGATGCTTCTGATATTGATGAGGCTGAAGATCGCGTTATTGCTGGACCTTCTAAGAAAGATAAAACTGTTTCTCAAAAAGAACGTGAAATGGTTGCTTACCACGAAGCAGGACACACTATTGTTGGTTTGGTCTTATCAAATGCACGTGTAGTTCATAAGGTAACAATTGTTCCTCGTGGTCGTGCGGGTGGTTACATGATTGCTCTTCCAAAAGAAGATCAAATGTTGCTATCTAAAGAAGATATGAAAGAACAATTAGCTGGTTTGATGGGTGGACGTGTTGCTGAAGAAATCATCTTTAATGTCCAAACAACAGGTGCATCAAACGACTTTGAACAAGCTACACAGATGGCGCGTGCTATGGTTACAGAGT
>BNJU01004161.1_pt1:60000-91994 | contig 91994 bp, 131 predicted proteins | sample 8539281 | NCBI WGS metagenome assembly BNJU01 (sample SAMD00202456, study PRJDB9452) | human saliva metagenome | isolation source: human saliva | place: Japan
TATCGGAAGGTGCGGCTGGATCACCTCCTTTCTAAGGATAAGGAATGCACATTGGTCTTGTTTAGTCTTGAGAGGTCTTGTGGGGCCTTAGCTCAGCTGGGAGAGCGCCTGCTTTGCACGCAGGAGGTCAGCGGTTCGATCCCGCTAGGCTCCATTGGTGAGAGATCACCAAGTAATGCACATTGAAAATTGAATATCTATATCAAATAGTAACAAGAAAATAAACCGAAAACGCTGTAGTATTAATAAAGAGTTTATGACTGAAAGGTCAGAAAAAAATAAGGTTAAGTTAATAAGGGCGCACGGTGGATGCCTTGGCACTAGGAGCCGAAGAAGGACGTGACAAACGACGATATGCCTTGGGTAGCTGTAAGTAAGCGATGATCCAGGGATTTCCGAATGGGGGAACCCAACAGGTACTACCTGTTACCCATATCTGTTAAGGATATGAGGAGGAAGACGCAGTGAACTGAAACATCTAAGTAGCTGCAGGAAGAGAAAGCAAAAGCGATTGCCTTAGTAGCGGCGAGCGAAACGGCAGGAGGGCAAACCGAAGAGTTTACTCTTCGGGGTTGTAGGACTGCAATGTGGACTCAAAGATTATAGAAGAATGGTTTGGGAAAATCAGCCAAAGAGAGTGAGAGCCTCGTATTTTAAATAGTCTTTGTACCTAGCAGTATCCTGAGTACGGCGGGACACGTGAAATCCCGTCGGAATCTGGGAGGACCATCTCCCAACCCTAAATACTCCCTAGTGACCGATAGTGAACCAGTACCGTGAGGGAAAGGTGAAAAGCACCCCGGGAGGGGAGTGAAATAGAACCTGAAACCGTGTGCCTACAACAAGTTCGAGCCCGTTAATGGGTGAGAGCGTGCCTTTTGTAGAATGAACCGGCGAGTTACGATATGATGCGAGGTTAAGTTGAAGAGACGGAGCCGTAGGGAAACCGAGTCTGAATAGGGCGCTTTAGTATTATGTCGTAGACCCGAAACCATGTGACCTACCCATGAGCAGGTTGAAGGTGCGGTAAGACGCACTGGAGGACCGAACCAGGGCACGTTGAAAAGTGCTTGGATGACTTGTGGGTAGCGGAGAAATTCCAAACGAACTTGGAGATAGCTGGTTCTCTCCGAAATAGCTTTAGGGCTAGCGTCGACATTAGAGATTCTTGGAGGTAGAGCACTGTTTGGGTGAGGGGTCCATCCCGGATTACCAATCTCAGATAAACTCCGAATGCCAATGAATTATGGTCGGCAGTCAGACTGCGAGTGCTAAGATCCGTAGTCGAAAGGAAACAGCCCAGACCACCAGCTAAGGTCCCAAAATAATTGTTAAGTGGAAAAAGGATGTGGGGTTGCACAGACAACTAGGATGTTAGCTTAGAAGCAGCTATTCATTCAAAGAGTGCGTAATAGCTCACTAGTCGAGTGACCCTGCGCCGAAAAATGTACCAGGGGCTAAAACAATTTACCGAAGCTGTGGATACCTTTATAGGTATGGTAGGGAGAGCGTTCTATGTGTGAAGAAGGTGTACCGTGAGGAGTGCTGGAACGCATAGAAGTGAGAATGCCGGTATGAGTAGCGAAAGACAGGTGAGAATCCTGTCCACCGTAAGACTAAGGTTTCCAGGGGAAGGCTCGTCCGCCCTGGGTTAGTCGGGACCTAAGGAGAGACCGAAAGGTGTATCCGATGGACAACAGGTTGATATTCCTGTACTAGAGTATGTAGTGATGGAGGGACGCAGTAGGCTAACTAAAGCAGACGATTGGAAGAGTCTGTCTAAGCAGTGAGGTGTGAATTGAGTTAAATGCTTAGTTCTATAACATTGAGCTGTGATGGGGAGCGAAGTTTAGTAGCGAAGTTAGTGACGTCACACTGCCAAGAAAAGCTTCTAGCGTTTAAACATACTCTACCCGTACCGCAAACCGACACAGGTAGTCGAGGCGAGTAGCCTCAGGTGAGCGAGAGAACTCTCGTTAAGGAACTCGGCAAAAATGACCCCGTAACTTCGGGAGAAGGGGTGCTGACTTTAAGTCAGCCGCAGTGAATAGGCCCAAAGCAACTGTTTATCAAAAACACAGCTCTCTGCTAAATCGTAAGATGATGTATAGGGGGTGACGCCTGCCCGGTGCTGGAAGGTTAAGAGGAGTGCTTAGCGGGTAAGCGAAGGTATGAATTGAAGCCCCAGTAAACGGCGGCCGTAACTATAACGGTCCTAAGGTAGCGAAATTCCTTGTCGGGTAAGTTCCGACCCGCACGAAAGGCGTAATGATTTGGGCACTGTCTCAACGAGAGACTCGGTGAAATTTTTAGTACCTGTGAAGATGCAGGTTACCCGCGACAGGACGGAAAGACCCCATGGAGCTTTACTGCAGTTTGATATTGAGTGTCTGTACCACATGTACAGGATAGGTAGGAGTCTATGAGATCGGGACGCCAGTTTCGAAGGAGACGCTGTTGGGATACTACCCTTGTGTTATGGCCACTCTAACCCGGATAGGTGATCCCTATCGGAGACAGTGTCTGACGGGCAGTTTGACTGGGGCGGTCGCCTCCTAAAAAGGTAACGGAGGCGCCCAAAGGTTCCCTCAGAATGGTTGGAAATCATTCGCAGAGTGTAAAGGTATAAGGGAGCTTGACTGCGAGAGCTACAACTCGAGCAGGGACGAAAAGTCGGGCTTAGTGATCCGGTGGTTCCGTATGGAAGGGCCATCGCTCAACGGATAAAAGCTACCCTGGGGATAACAGGCTTATCTCCCCCAAGAGTTCACATCGACGGGGAGGTTTGGCACCTCGATGTCGGCTCGTCGCATCCTGGGGCTGTAGTCGGTCCCAAGGGTTGGGCTGTTCGCCCATTAAAGCGGCACGCGAGCTGGGTTCAGAACGTCGTGAGACAGTTCGGTCCCTATCCGTCGCGGGCGTAGGAAATTTGAGAGGATCTGCTCCTAGTACGAGAGGACCAGAGTGGACTTACCGCTGGTGTACCAGTTGTCTTGCCAAAGGCATCGCTGGGTAGCTATGTAGGGAAGGGATAAACGCTGAAAGCATCTAAGTGTGAAACCCACCTCAAGATGAGATTTCCCATGATTTTATATCAGTAAGAGCCCTGAGAGATGATCAGGTAGATAGGTTAGAAGTGGAAGTGTGGCGACACATGTAGCGGACTAATACTAATAGCTCGAGGACTTATCCAAAGTAACTGAGAATACGAAAGCGTGAGGTTTTTCTAAGTGAAATTTGATAGATATTCAATTTTGAGTATGTATTACTCAGAGTTAAGTGACGATAGCCTAGGAGATACACCTGTACCCATGCCGAACACAGAAGTTAAGCCCTAGAACGCCGGAAGTAGTTGGGGGTTGCCCCCTGTGAGATATGGAAGTCGCTTAGCTTTTATCCGCCATAGCTCAGTTGGTAGTAGCGCATGACTGTTAATCATGATGTCGTAGGTTCGAGTCCTACTGGCGGAGTAATTAAACGTTCTAAGAACGTTTTTTTATTTGTCTTTCAGGGTCTATTTACTAGGATTTTTTAGTAGTCTTTTTTTATTTCATCTATTTTTTTACTTCTTTTCATTGTTTTTAAGTTTGTTTCAGACTTAAAAATTTTTTTTGACTTTATGAGGATATATTTTATCAGTTTTTTAGTTAGCCTTTCTGATAAACTTGTTTTTTATCAATAAGAAAGGTTTTTTTATATCTTCAAAATGTAGTATGTACTGATCTGATCTTTGTGTTTTTTTTCTATAAGCACAATCGAAAAATGAATATTCATTTTTTATTTTCAATAGTTTATCTGATGAAATGGAGTAAATTGACTTTACAGATCTTTGAAAAATATCTTGATTTTTTTATTATTTAATATCGTTATTTAAGATAAAGATTTGAGAAAGGGATTTTTTTTCTTCGATTTTTTTACTCTATTATTTAGTCGTCAAGCTTTGATATTATGCATCTTTATTTTCTTACCACTTTAGAGTTTGCTACCGTTTGTACATTGAACAGTTTATTAATTTCAAAGATTATGTTCTAGTTTAATCATTTATTTATCATTTATTACGAACAATATTTATTGTTTTATCTTATCATAATATATAAATTATGCTAATATTTTTTTCAATATATTTTTAAATCAAAATTATCTAAATTCCCTAATCTTTTCTAGTGTTAATGTCTTGATAAAAATAGAGCTTTTTCTTATAATAAATTGTAAGATATTATTGTGGGTGAGAGTCCCACCATGTATATGAGAAAGGAAGAGCCTAAGGGCTCAGACAAGATTATGACTTCAGTTGTTGTAGTGGGTACCCAGTGGGGTGATGAAGGTAAAGGGAAGATTACTGACTTCCTTTCAGCGAATGCAGAAGTGATTGCGCGTTACCAAGGTGGTGATAATGCAGGTCACACGATCGTGATTGATGGTAAGAAATTTAAGTTGCACTTGATTCCATCTGGGATTTTCTTCCCTGAAAAAATTTCTGTCATTGGGAATGGGATGGTTGTAAATCCTAAGTCACTTGTGAAAGAGTTGAGCTATCTTCATGATGAAGGTGTTACAACAGATAATCTACGTATTTCTGATCGTGCGCATGTTATTTTGCCTTATCACATTGAATTAGACCGTCTTCAAGAAGAAGCTAAGGGTGATAACAAGATTGGGACGACAATTAAAGGAATTGGTCCAGCCTATATGGACAAGGCAGCTCGTGTAGGAATTCGTATTGCGGATCTTTTGGATAAAGAAATCTTCCGTGAGCGTTTAGAACGTAATCTTGCTGAGAAAAATCGTCAATTTGTAAAATTATATGATAGTGAGCCTATTTCATTTGATGATATTTTTGAAGAATATTATGAATATGGGCAACAAATCAAACAATATGTGACAGATACTTCTGTTATCTTTGGAACGATGCGCTTGATAATGGTAAACGTGTTCTCTTTGAAGGGTGCTCAAGGTGTCATGCTTGATATTGACCAAGGAACTTATCCATTTGTTACTTCATCAAACCCTGTTGCTGGGTGGTGTGACAATCGGTTCTGGAGTAGGTCCAAGCAAGATTGACAAAGGTTGTTGGTGTATGTAAAAGCTTACACAAGTCGTGTTGGTGATGGTCCTTTCCCAACTGAGTTGTTTGATGAAGTTGGGAGATCGTATCCGTGAAGTAGGTCATGAGTATGGGTACAACTACTGGTCGTCCACGTCGTGTGGGTTGGTTTGACTCAGTTGTGATGCGTCATAGCCGTCGTGTTTCTGGTATCACAAATCTCTCATTTGAACTCTATCGATGTTTTGAGTGGTTTGGATACAGTAAAAATCTGTGTGGCCTATGATCTTGACGGTCAACGTATTGATTACTACCCAGCTAGTCTTGAACAATTGAAACGTTGTAAACCAATCTATGAAGAATTGCCAGGTTGGCATGAAGATATTACTGGAGTACGTACTTTGGAAGATCTTCCTGAGAATGCACGTAACTATGTTCGTCGTGTTAGCGAATTGGTGGGTGTGCGTATTTCAACATTCTCAGTAGGTCCTGGTCGTGAACAAACAAATATTTTAGAAAGTGTTTGGTCATAGGAGATTTTTTAAGATTTGTTTAAGACAGGTCGGATATACTATAGACAGTTACAAGAAGACCTCCTAACTTGTTGTAACAAATTTCCTAAACTTTTCTTTTTCATAATAATCTCCCTATAAAGTCACCGCATTCGGTGGCTTTTTTTATCATTTTTTAAGTCCTATCTGGATGTAGCTTCTTTGAAAGTATCATATGAAAGAAAAAAACAGTGGGACATTAAGTCTTTAGATTAAACTCTCGATTTGGGTAGCCCCAGATCTACGAGTTTTCAACATTTTGGGTAGATTAGTTAAAGTTGTGAATTGAAAAAGAAGTTTTTGGTAAAAGAGCTTTTTGAATTCTCAAAATACCAACAAATCGTTCAATTTGCCATCACATCAAAGGTGCATAACTAAGAAAAAATGAGGTTGGGATTTCTGATCCCAGCCTCTTCAGTGAACTATTTTCTTGAGAATTTGTAAGTTAGACAAACTTGAATTTTTTCTGAATCAGCTTACTTGATTATCTGATTTATCACTTTGAAATTGCTTCATTTCGTGCATAAAAGCATCTGCTTTTAGTTTGTCTGTGATGATACTGACACTGACTAGCTTATTTAGTTTTTTTCATGTCCTTCTAAAAAAATAGGATTTCTAATTTTTATGCTTAACTTTACGCAATTAAAAGGACGCTTTTTAATGGTTATTTGTTCGATATCTTGAAGTCCAAATTGATAATGTAATAGGCTGTGGCCTCTACTGCTATAGGTATAATACTGAACAATATTGTTTTTATAAATTTCTAATTTTACTCCATTTATGAAGAGATAATAGCCCCATAAAACCATATAAGGAGGGGAGCATAAATCAGCGCTACCGCCATAACAATCTTGTCTGCAAAATCAGTATTGTAAGTCATCAGACGCTTCAGAATCCAGAGAATCATAACAGATATAGATATCATGGATGGTCCCCCTACTCTATTAAATGTATCTTTATATGGAAACATCAAGGTAAGTTTTGGTTCATCCTGTAAAAATTCTAATTGCATTAGTTACCCTTTCATCTTGTTTATTATTTAAATCTCAGGATAATCATCTCTTGGAGACTTATGGTTAAAAATCTTCCGACAGATTTGGATATTTTGTATCAGTTGTCTCCATTACTCTCAGTTCATGATTTCTAATGTTTCTCTCAATTTTGCTACTATTATACTCTTTTTTTATAACATTATTTCTACAAACCAGAGATTGAATACTATCTAAAGTTGGTTTCTGCAAATATTATAGAGCTCTTTTTTTGTCTAGGAAAACATGCTATAATGATAGAATTGATAGGCGAGAAAAGAGAGAAGTTATGGATTATACAGTTGAAGAAAAAGAAGTTTTTATGAGAGAGGCCTTAAAGGAGGCGGAGATTGCTTTAGAGCATGATGAAATCCCAATTGGTTGTGTGATTGTCAAGGACGGAGAAATCATTGGTCGGGGGCACAATGCACGTGAGGAGTTGCAACGTGCGGTCATGCATGCAGAAATTATGGCCATCGAGAATGCTAATCTGAGGGAAGAGAGCTGGCGCTTGCTCGATTGTACGCTTTTTGTGACCATTGAGCCCTGCGTTATGTGTAGTGGGGCGATTGGGCTTGCTCGTATCCCTAAGGTAGTTTATGGGGCTAAAAACCAGAAATTTGGCGCTGCTGGTAGCCTCTACGATATTTTAACAGATGAGCGCCTCAATCACCGTGTGGAAGTTGAAACTGGGATTTTGGAAAGTGAATGTGCAGGTATTATGCAGGAATTTTTCCGAAATCGACGGAAAAAAATAATTTCTCTTTTAAAATCTTTGGAAATGTGGTATAATAACTAATGGAGCAACAGTTCTGCGTGAAGCGGGTCAGGGGAGGAATCCAGCAGCCCTAAGCGAGTGTGAATTGTGTGCTCTTTTTTCGTGCTTTTTTCGAATAAATAAGATAAAATAGCCTAGAATAAAATGACAATAGAAAAGAGAAAATATGAAAATTCGTGGTTTTGAATTAGTTTCTAGTTTTACAGATGAAAATTTGCTACCAAAGCGTGAGACAGCGCATGCAGCTGGTTACGATTTAAAGGTTGCAGAGCGTACTGTCATTGCTCCAGGAGAGATTGTCCTCGTTCCAACAGGGGTCAAGGCTTATATGCAACCGACAGAAGTGCTCTATCTTTATGACCGTTCATCAAATCCTCGTAAAAAAGGTTTGGTCTTGATTAACTCTGTGGGTGTTATTGACGGAGACTATTATGGCAATCCAGGGAATGAGGGACATATCTTTGCACAGATGAAGAATATCACAGACCAAGAGGTTGTTCTTGAAGTTGGGGAACGTGTAGTTCAGGCTGTCTTTTGCACCATTTTTAATCGCAGATGGAGATGAGGCAGACGGCGTGCGGACTGGTGGATTTGGATCGACTGGGCACTAAGATGAAGATTATCTTTGTGCGTCATGGAGAGCCAGATTATAGTATGCTTGATAAACTTGAAAATCCGCAACTCTATAGTGGTTTTGGTCGTGATTTAGCACCATTGACAGGAAAAGGTCGCAGTCTGGCAAAAGAAGTTGCTAAAACTGCATGTTTTGGAAAGGCAGAGATTATTATTTCATCGTCTGTGACGAGGGCTTTAGAAACAGCACATTATATAGCAGTTGAAACAGGATTGGACTTATTTGTGGAGCCGTTTTTTCATGAGTGGCGTCCAGACTTAGATGGCACTAACTCTGATTTAACTAGTGTATTGGTAGCTCATGAATATTATCTAAAACATCAAGGAGGTTTATCTGAAGATTCTCCTTATCGCTATGAAACTGATCTAGAGATGCGTCATCGTTTTTTAAGAGCTTTGGAAAAATATAAAAATTATAAAACTATTATCATTGTAACTCACGGAATGCTCATGCGCCAATTTGTACCAGACGAGAAGATTGATTTTTGCCAAGTGATTGAATGTGAGATAGAGATATAGAAAGAGGTTTATTATCGCAAAGAAAAAGGCGACATTTGTGTGTCAAAATTGTGAATATAATTCCCCCAAGTATTTAGGGCGCTGTCCAAACTGTGGGTCTTGGTCTTCTTTTGTTGAGGAGGTTGAGGTTGCAGAGGTCAAGAATGCGCGTGTGTCCTTGACGGGGGAGAAAAGACAGAAAGAAGAAATTTGCGACCGGCTTGCTGCTTGTATCTTCTCGTATCTTTGAGAAGCGTCGGGCTTCTTGCTTTACTAATCCAGATTTAAAAGATTTTTTAGAGGAAAACGGTGCTAAAAGCATAGAGTTTATAGGGGTAGATGGCAATGGCTGTGTTAAGGCTTCCGTTTTGGCAGCTACCAGGAGAATTATCAGGTTTCTGTCGATTTGTCTGCTGTCGGAGTTGCCAACCAGAAGAAATTCTATAAAACACTGAAGCAGTGGCGGAATCAGATTGGATAGTTTTATGGGGATCTTAATATGAAAAATTATTTTTTTATCCGTCACGGGGAGCCAAATTACCTTGAGTTAGAGGAGCGTTCCTATACTGGATTCGGGATAGATTTGGCATCCTTATCTGAGAAAGGAAGACAACAAGCTCAGGAACTTTGCAAAAATCCTTTGTTTGGCTCAGCTGATATCCTGGTGTCTTCTGCAGTGACGCGAGCTTTAGAAACGGCTTTTTATGTATCCTGTGCTACTGGCCTTCCTTTGAGGGTAGAGCCATTATTGCATGAATGGCAGGTTTATGAAACAGGTATAGAGAACTTTAAAACAGCTAGATGTCTGTTTTTAGAAAACAAGGGGGAGTTGCTCCCAAATTCTCCTATTCAATATGAGACAGCTGAGGAAATAAGGTCTCGGTTTCTAGAATCTATGGGCAAGTATCGAGACTATCAGACAGTCGTTGTTGTCACTCATCGAATGCTGATACGGCAGTTTGTGACAAATGAGAAGATTGATTTTTGCCAAGTGATTGAGTGTGAGATAGAGATTTAGAAAGAGGTTTATCATCGCAAAGAAAAAAGCGACATTTGTGTGTCAAAATTGTGAATATAATTCACCCAAGTATTTAGGACGGTGTCCAAACTGTGGGTCTTGGTCTTCTTTTGTTGAGGAAGTTGAGGTTGCAGAAGTCAAAAATGCGCGTGTTTCCTTGACAGGTGAGAAAGCCAAGCCCATGAAACTGGCTGAAGTGACCTCCATCAATGTCAATCGAACAAAGACTGAAATGGAGGAGTTTAACCGTGTACTCGGTGGGGGTGTGGTACCAGGGAGTCTCGTCCTAATCGGTGGGAGATCCTGGGATTGGGAAATCAACTCTGCTCTTACAAGTCTCAACCCAGCTGTCTCAAGTAGGGACAGTTCTCTATGTCAGTGGGGAGGAGTCTGCTCAGCAAATCAAACTCCGTGCAGAGCGTTTAGGTGATATTGATAGCGAGTTTTATCTCTATGCAGAGACCAATATGCAGAGTGTTCGCGCAGAGGTAGAGAGAATACAACCAGACTTTCTCATCATCGACTCCATCCAGACTATCATGTCTCCTGAGATTTCTGGAGTTCAAGGTTCTGTGTCTCAGGTGCGTGAGGTGACTGCAGAACTCATGCAGCTGGCCAAAACCAATAACATTGCCATCTTTATTGTGGGGCATGTGACCAAGGAAGGAACCTTGGCGGGTCCTCGTATGTTGGAGCATATGGTGGATACGGTTCTTTACTTTGAAGGGGAACGCCACCATACCTTCCGGATTCTAAGAGCGGTCAAGAACCGTTTTGGTTCGACAAATGAAATTGGGATTTTTGAGATGCAATCAGGTGGCTTGGTTGAGGTGCTCAATCCTAGTCAAGTTTTCCTAGAAGAACGTTTAGATGGAGCAACTGGTTCGTCTATCGTGGTGACTATGGAAGGAACCCGTCCTATTCTTGCGGAGGTTCAGGCCTTGGTGACACCGACTATGTTTGGAAATGCCAAGAGGACTACAACAGGCCTTGATTTCAATCGTGCTAGCTTGATTATGGCTGTTTTGGAGAAACGGGCAGGCTTGCTCCTTCAAAATCAGGATGCTTATCTTAAATCAGCTGGAGGTGTTAAATTAGATGAGCCTGCTATTGACTTGGCAGTTGCGGTTGCTATAGCTTCGAGCTATAAGGACAAGCCAACCAATCCTCAGGAATGTTTTGTAGGAGAATTAGGTTTGACTGGAGAAATTCGGCGCGTGAATCGTATCGAGCAGCGCATCAATGAAGCTGCTAAACTTGGATTTACAAAAATCTATGTACCAAAAAATTCCCTGACAGGTATAAAGCCACCTAAGGAAATTCAGGTGATTGGGGTGACGACTATTCAGGAAGTCTTGAAAAAAAGTATTCTCCTAATAGTTATGGTCAGCTTTTAGATGACTAATTATTTTATTGCTAACATTTATTAAAAACAAGGAGGAATTTCTTATGAAATTTTCTATGGATAGTCAAATGCAATTTCCTTTGGTAGAGTTATCGCTCAACCAAGGAGAAACAGTCTTTATCCAGCGCGGTAGCATGGTTTACCACACACCCAATGTAAGTCTCAATACCCAACTTAATGCGAGTGGTTCTGGTTTGGGGCGTTTTGTCAAAGCTGTGGGACGCTCTATGGTTTCTGGTGAAAGTACCTTCATTACTCAAGCTATTGCAGAGTCTGACAACGGACATCTTGCTTTAGCACCAGATACTCCTGGTCAAGTGATTGCTCTTGAACTAGGTGAAAAGCAATATCGATTGAATGATGGTGCTTTTCTAGCTCTTGATGGGACGGCTTCCTATACTATGGAGAGTCAGTCTATTGGTAAAGCTCTGTTCGGAGGTCAAGGTGGTCTTTTTGTGATGACTACCCAAGGCCAGGGAACTCTCTTGGCCAATGCTTTTGGCTCTATTAAGAAAATTGAGCTACAAAACCAAGAAATAACCATCGACAATGCCCATGTGGTGGCTTGGAGTCAATCTTTGGACTATCATATTCACTTAGAAAATGGCTTCTGGCAGTCTATTGGTACGGGTGAAGGAGTGGTTAACACCTTCCGAGGTACTGGTGAAGTCTATGTACAAAGTCTCAATCTTCAGAGCTTTGCAGGATCGCTCAATAAGTATATCCAAAAAGGTTCATAAAAATAAAACTAGGACAGAAGCCCAAGCTAGAAGCTGGATGTCTCTGTCCCAGTTTTTTTATATGAAGGTTGACAACTGACAAGACAAAGAAAAGATGGTAAGATAGGAGATAAATAATTTGGTGTTCAAATTATCTGGTAGACTAGAAAGTGAGTTGTCATGTCCTATTTTGAAAATTTTTTAAAAGCCAATCAAGCCTATGTAGAACTGCATGGAGATCTTCATTTATCAATCAAACCAAAGACCAAGGTTGCAATCGTAACTTGTATGGACTCGCGTTTACACGTTGCGCCAGCTCTTGGGTTGGCTCTGGGAGATGCTCATATTTTGCGGAATGCGGGTGGTCGAGTGACGGAGGATATGATTCGCTCGCTTGTGATTTCCCAGCAACAAATGGGAACAAGGGAAATTGTGGTGCTCCATCATACAGACTGTGGTGCACAGACATTTGAAAATGGTCCTTTTCAGGAGTATTTGAAAAAAGAACTAGGAGTGGATGTTTCTGACAAGGACTTTTTGCCTTTTCAAGACATTGATGAAAGTGTTCGTGAGGATATGAGATTGCTACAGGAATCTCCTCTAATCCCAGATGATGTTGTTATTTCAGGTGCCGTTTACGATGTGGATACAGGAAGGATGACAGTCGTAAAACTGTAAGGATTAAATGTAGAAAGATAGTGTATGAAGAAAAATATTATTTTATTTGTTTTTATTGTATTAGTGTGTATTGGTTTACAGTATGAGACCATGTATTTTACAGATGGATCGATGTCTGGAACGGAATATGGAGTGATGGGACTTTCCATCTTTCTAGCACTCTTTTATATGATTCCAGCTGTTTATCTCCTATACCGTATTGGACATAAATGGGAAACACCAAGAAAGGCTATAACTTTGTCCTTATTGGGTGGGATATTTATTTCGGGTTGGTTATCTAGTTTTGCCAATACCTACATACATGATTTTCTGACGAATCTTTTCCCAGATAGTAGGTTTTTGAATGCTTTGGAAAATGCCATTGTAGCCCCGATTGTAGAGGAACCTTTAAAATTACTACCTCTTGCCTTTGTTTTGTATTTGATTCCAATTAAAAAATTGAAATCAATCTTTTTACTAGGGATTGCTTCAGGTTTAGGGTTTCAAATGATTGAGGATATCAGCTATATTCGTACGGACTTATCAGAAGGTTTGGCATATACATTGTCTAGAATTTTAGAGCGTGTAACCTCAGCGATTGCCTCACATTGGACGTTTTCAGGACTTGCCATACTAGGTCTTTACTTGCTTTACAGGGCTTATAAAGGTCAGAAGGCAGAACTGAAGTCTGGTTTGATCTATCTTGGTTTGGCTTTTGGAACACACTTTTTATTCAACTCACCTATTGTAGAGTTGGAGACAGAGTTACCCCTTGCTTTTCCTCTTGTAACAGCTATTACTCTTTATAGCTTTTATCAGGCTTTCCAGTTTGTTGAGAAGTACAACGATGCGATGATAAAAGAGATTTCTTAAAAGATTATAACAAGAGTATAAATGTTTGCTCTTGTTTTATTTTTTTGATTGAAAAATAGAGAAAAAAAGCGCTACAATGGTAGTTGGAAAATATTGTGAAAAACACAAGTGATACATAAATACCGGAGGGAAATCATGTCTTTTTCTGATTTAAAGCTCTTTGCCCTTTCTTCAAATAGAGAATTGGCAGAGCGTGTGGCGCAAGAGATTGGGATTGAATTGGGGAAATCAAGCGTTCGCCAATTTTCAGATGGGGAAATTCAGGTTAATATCGAGGAGTCTATCCGTGGGAGACACGTCTTTATCCTGCAATCAACAAGCTCACCTGTTAATGACAACTTGCTTGAAATTTTGATTATGGTAGATGCTTTGAAGCGTGCCAGTGCAGAATCTGTCAACGTTGTTATGCCTTACTACGGTTATGCACGTCAGGATAGAAAAGCGCGCGCGCGTGAGCCAATCACTGCAAAACTCGTTGCAAACATGCTAGAAGTTGCTGGGGTAGATCGTTTGTTGACGATTGATTTGCACGCTGCACAGATTCAAGGTTTCTTTGATATTCCAGTGGATCACTTGATGGGTGCTCCTTTGATTGCGGACTACTTTGAGCGTCGCGGTATGGTCGGTTCAGACTACGTGGTTGTCAGTCCAGACCACGGAGGAGTAACACGTGCCCGTAAATTAGCCGAGTTTTTGAAAACTTCTATTGCGATTATCGATAAACGTCGTAGCGTAGATAAGATGAATACCAGTGAGGTTATGAACATCATCGGTAAGGTAGAAGGAAAAACTTGTATTTTGATTGATGACATGATTGACACAGCTGGTACAATCTGTCATGCTGCTGATGCTTTGGCTGAAGCAGGAGCAGTTGAGGTATATGCAAGCTGTACGCACCCAGTACTTTCAGGACCTGCTATGGATAATATCCAGAAATCAGCGATTAAAAAATTAGTTGTTTTGGATACCATCTACTTACCAGAAGAGCGTTTGATTGATAAGATTGAGCAAATCTCTATTGCTCACCTTCTTGCGGATGCTATCGTCCGTATCCACGAAAAACGTCCACTTTCTCCCTTGTTTAGTATTGAGAAAAAAATTTAATTCATTCGTTAAATAAAACAAAACTCCTAACCAGGTGCAGTTCAAAGTTGCTTTGTTAGGAGTTTTTTGGTAGCAAAAATATGCAAGCCTTTTTCAAAATATGCTATACTAAATGAAAAAAGGAGGATTTCTATGAGTCAAGAATTTATCAATCCAAGTGATGGAGTGGTCCGTCACTATCTAGCAACCAGTAAAATACTAGCCGTAGTGGGTTTATCTGATCGTGAGGAAACAACTAGCAATCGAGTGACTAAGGAAATGCAGGCTCGTGGCTATAAAATTATTCCAGTTAACCCTAAAGGCTGCAGGTAGCGAGATCTTTGGGAGAAAAGGCTTATGCCAGTCTAGCTGAGATTCCTTTTCCTGTAGATATCGTCAATGTCTATCGTCGTAGTGAGTTTTGACCGGATGTGCGCGTGATTTTCTCAAAGCGGATGCCAAGATTTTTTGGGCGCAACTAGGGCTTGAAAATCCAGAAGCGGAAGAAATCTTGCGTGATGGAGGATGCGATGATATCGTGATGAACCGTTGTATTAAGAGAGAACATACACGCTTAATTCTTGAACAATAAAGAGTGGGACGAAATCGGTATCGTTAGAATTCGATTTCGTCCCACCTGATGAGTAGGGTTGTAAAAGCTGATGAAATCAGCGTAGCAGAGCCCACTCAACCACTGCGTCTTGCTCGACAATCCAAAGACAATTGAGAGGCTAGGACTTTTGTCCCAGTCTCTTTGTCTTAGAAAATAGCGATTAGCATTTGCATACCGAGACTAGTCAGAATGATAGCAATCCAGCAGAGAGCCCCAAGAAGAATGGATTTACCACTAGACTTAATCATAGCAATGAGATTGGTTTTTATACCGATAGCACTCATGGCCATGATGATGAGGAATTTAGAGAGTTGTTTGAGAGGTGAAAAGAAGCTATTGCTGACACCAAAAGATGTAAGGACGGTGGTTAGCAGAGAAGCTAGGATAAAGTAGAGAATGAAAACGGGGAAGATTTTTTTAAGCTTTACCCCTTGCTTGTTGCTTTGTTGACGGCTTTGCCAATAGGAGAGGAAGAGAGTAATAGGGATAATAGCCAGGGTGCGTGTCAGTTTGACAATAGTAGCAGATTCGAGAGTGTTTGTATTGTATAGACTATCCCAGGCGCTAGCTGTGGCTGTTACAGAGGACGTATCATTGACTGCAGTACCCGCAAAGAGAGCAAAACCCTCGTTGGAGAGATGGAGCCAAGATCCTAGAGTTGGAAAGATAAGAGCTGCCAAGACATTGAAGAAAAAGATAACAGAAATGGCTTGGGCCACTTCTTTTTCCTTGGCGTGAATAACAGGAGCAGTCGCTGCAATGGCAGAACCGCCACAGATAGAAGATCCAACTCCAATCAAGGTAGCTAGCTTTGTATCTAGGTTAAAAAAGCGCTGGAAGAGATAAGCAACAATCAATGCTATAGAAATGGTGGATAGAATGACAGGGAGGGAAGATTTTCCAACTGCCAAAACTTGGGAGATATTGAGTCCAAACCCGAGCAAAATAACAGCATATTGGAGCAGTTTTTTGGAGCTATAAGTCAAGCCGGCTTCCAGTTGTGTATAGGAAGTTATGAAAGGATGGAGAATCATTCCGATAAAAATGGCAAAAACAGGTGCTCCTACAACAGGCAGAAAGCCTCCTAACACCCAAGAGATGATAGATATGATAAGACAGGCTAACAGTCCTGCCCAATTTTTTGATAGAAATGACATAAAAACCTCCGAAAATAAACACTTCTTATTATAGTCTTGTCTCGGAAAAAAGTAAATAGAAAGCCTTTGGAAGGCTAATTCTAGATGTAATTTTGCGGTCAGAGAGCTTTTGTAGTATAATAGACATATGTTCTTTGATCAAGGAGGATATATATGGACTTAACCAAACGCTTTAATAAACAATTAGATAAGATACAAGTTTCCTTGATTCGTCAATTTGACCAGGCTATTTCAGAGATTCCTGGTGTCCTGCGATTGACCTTGGGAGAACCAGATTTTACAACGCCAGATCATGTCAAGGAGGCTGCAAAGCGAGCCATCGACCAAGACCAATCCTACTATACAGGGATGAGCGGTTTGTTGACCTTACGCCAAGCAGCTAGTGATTTTGTAAAAGAAAAATATCAGTTGGACTACAATCCTGAAAATGAAATCTTGGTTACAATTGGTGCGACAGAAGCTTTATCAGCTACTTTGACAGCTATTTTGGAGGAAGGAGACAAGGTTCTCTTGCCAGCTCCTGCCTATCCTGGCTATGAGCCAATAGTTAATCTAGTTGGTGCAGAGATTGTCGAAATTGATACAACTGAAAATGGTTTTGTTTTGACGCCTGAGATGTTGGAAAAGGCAATTTTGGAGCAGGGGACAAGCTCAAGGCAGTTATTCTCAACTATCCAGCCAACCCTACAGGAATCACTTATAGTCGCGAGCAATTAGAAGACTTGGCAGCTGTTTTACGTAAGTATGAGATTTTCGTAGTCTGTGATGAAGTCTACTCAGAATTGACCTATACAGGGGAAAATCATGTATCGCTGGGTACTATGCTGAGAGATCAGGCCATTATCATCTATGGTCTATCCAAATCCCATGCCATGACAGGTTGGCGTTTAGGTTTTATCTTTGCACCAGCAAACTTTACAGCTCAACTCATCAAGAGTCACCAGTACTTGGTCACTGCCGCAAACACCATGGCTCAACACGCAGCGGTAGAAGCTTTGACAGCTGGTAAGAATGATGCGGAACCTATGAAGAAGGAATATATCCAACGTCGGGACTACATTATCGAGAAGATGACTGCACTTGGTTTTGAGATTATCAAACCAGATGGTGCTTTTTATATCTTTGCTAAGATTCCAGCAGGCTATAATCAAGATTCCTTTGCTTTTCTGAAAGATTTTGCCCAGAAAAAGGCTGTCGCCTTCATCCCTGGTGCTGCCTTTGGACAGTATGGAGAGGGCTATGTTCGCCTATCTTATGCAGCTAGCATGGGAACCATCAGAGAAGCTATGAAACGACTTGAGGAGTACATGAGAGAAGCATGATTCAATCTATCACAAGTCAGGGTTTAGTACTTTACAATCGAAATTTTCGAGAGGATGATAAGCTTGTTAAAATCTTTACAGAACAGGCAGGCAAGCGCATGTTTTTTGTGAAACACGCTGGTCAATCAAAACTGGCTCCGGTTATTCAGCCCTTGGTGCTAGCTCGTTTTCTCTTGCGCATCAATGATGATGGACTCAGTTATATTGAGGATTATCATGAGGTGATGACCTTTCCAGGGATCAATAGTGATCTCTTTACCATGGCTTATGCGACCTATGTTGCAGCCTTGGCAGATGCGAGTTTGCAGGATAATCAAGAGGACGCTCCCTTATTTGCTTTTTTGCAAAAGACCTTGGAGTTGATGGAAGATGGCCTGGATTATCAAGTTTTGACTAATATTTTTGAAATTCAGATTTTGACACGGTTTGGGATTGGTCTAAACTTTAATGAGTGTACTTTTTGTCATCGAGTAGGTCAGGCCTTTGACTTTTCTTTCAAATATGGAGCCTGTCTTTGCCCAGAGCATTATCATGAGGATGAGAAACGATGTCATCTAAATCCCAATATTCCCTTATCTGCTCAATCAATTTCAAGCTATTGATTTTGACACTCTGGAGACTATTTCTCTCAAGTCAGAGATCAAGCAAGACTTGCGCAAGTTTATGGACCAGATTTACGAAGAGTACGTCGGGATTCACCTAAAATCAAAGAAATTTATTGATTCCCTAGCAGATTGGGGACAACTACTAAAAGAGGAAGATAAATGAAAAAAATCGCAGTAGATGCAATGGGTGGGGATTACGCACCACAGGCAATTGTTGAAGGTGTTAATCAAGCTCTTGCTGACTTTTCAGATATTGAGATTCAACTTTACGGAGATGAAAGCAAAATCAAGCAATATCTAACAGCTCAAGAACGTGTGAGTATTATTCATACAGATGAGAAGATTGACTCGGATGACGAGCCAACAAAAGCCATCCGTAAAAAGAAAAATGCCAGTATGGTATTGGCTGCTAAGGCTGTCAAAGATGGTGAGGCGGATGCCGTGCTCTCTGCTGGGAATACAGGTGCTTTGCTTGCAGCCGGATTTTTCATCGTAGGTCGTATCAAGAATATCGATCGACCTGGGCTTATGTCAACCTTACCAACAGTTGATGGGAAAGGTTTTGATATGCTAGATCTCGGTGCCAATGCAGAAAACACAGCCCATCACCTTCATCAATATGCCATCCTAGGTTCTTTCTACGCTAAAAATGTTCGTGGAATTGCAAAACCACGAGTTGGTTTGCTTAATAACGGGACAGAGAGCAGCAAGGGAGATCCACTCCGCAAGGAAACTTATGACTTGCTAGCAGCTGATAACAGCTTAAACTTTATTGGGAACGTGGAAGCGCGTGATTTGATGGATGGCGTTGCTGATGTAGTCGTAACAGATGGTTTCACGGGAAACGCTGTGCTCAAAGCTATTGAAGGGACTGCTATGGGTATCATGGGCTTACTAAAAAATACCATTACAGGTGGCGGACTTCGAGCAAAACTTGGCGCTCTCCTTCTAAGGATAGCCTCAAAGGTTTGAAAAAGCAGCTCAACTATTCAGATGTTGGGAGGGTGCAGTCTTGTTTGGTGTCAAGGCGCCTGTTGTCAAGACTCATGGCTCAAGTGATGCTAAGGCTGTGTACAGTACGATTCGTCAGATTCGTACCATGCTAGAAACAGACGTAGTTGCTCAAACTGCGCGTGAATTTTTCAGGAGAATAATATATATGACAGAAAAAGAAATTTTTGGCCGTATCGTGACCATCATCCAAGAACGTCAAGGGGAAGACTTCGTAGTAACAGAAGCCTTGAGCTTGAAGGATGATCTGGATGCTGATTCAGTTGATTTGATGGAGTTTATCTTGACGCTTGAGGATGAATTTAATATCGAAATCAGCGATGAGGAAATTGATCAACTCCAAAGTGTGGCAGATGTATTAAAAACTCATTAAAGATAAAATCTAACATATAGCAACATGCAAGTCATGTTGTTTTTTTATTTCTCGAAAAAAAGATAAGATTTTGAAGTTTTATAGTCGAGTTTACGAATAAAAAGATGAGAACAAAAAAGGAGGATTGTTGATGTATGTGACAGGTCTTTATCCGTGGTTGATCAAGTGGTTTTTAAAATAAATTTGACTTAGTTGTTTATTTTAAAATGATTTTTATCGAATAGATAAGTAAGAAGGAAAAGGAAGGAGATTAGAAATGATTATTTCAGTTATTTATCCAATTTGGCTTTTTAAAAATGGTTTAAAGGTTAGAAATCACAAATATAAAAAAATAAAGGAGAAAACAAAGTGACAAACTTTGATAAAATGGAACAGAACTTTGCAGCTCTTACGGAAGAAGAGCTGACGGAAGTGGATGGGGGTCAGTTACCGCTGTAGTTGTAGGAGGTGTCTTACTAATTGGTGGTATTGCTTTAGGGGCTATTTTTATGTAATAATAAGGAGAGAAAAATGAATTTAAATAAATGGACAGAATTGACAGAAGAAGAATTGATGAATACAGAAGGTGGATCAATTACCTTAGCCACGGTTGGTGCAGGAGTGGCAATTTTCCTTGGTGGTCGATTAATTGGTCAAGATTTAAAACGTAAATTTGGATAAAAAGTGGACTTGTATGAAAAAAATCTAAAAAATGTAATGGGAGCCTTTTTTAATTATTTTTGGAGTGCTTTTGTATATTGGGGGATTTACATGTAATCACCTTTAATGTTGAAAAAAATATTTCCAAACAGAGTTATTTGTTCCGATGCTTATTTTGATGATGAGTTATTTAGATTCAGGTAAAGACAAGGTTTAAAGAGAACTATTATTAGTATGTGGCAAATGCTATAGAATAATCATCTTTTAGTTGTTATCAATGAAATAAGAACTAAAAATGGAGAAATAAATGAATATCTCAGAAGAATGTGCAGCTATAATTATATCAGCCTCAGGAATAGTAGGACTTTTGGTTGGAGTAGCTATTGGATTAGCTAGTATTATTTAAAAAGGAGTAGATGAAAGATGAAGAAACTGGATGAAAAATTTGCTATTATGACAGAGGAAGACATGGCTGTAACTATGGGAGGTTTCATTGTTACTACTTCTACAGCAGTAGCTAGGGGTGTTTTAGGAGTCGTTACCTATATGTATGGGCGTCATTTGGGAAGTAGACGTTAATTTAAAAATTTGTGGCAAATCGTAAAAAAATTGAAAAAGATAAGAAATATTAATCATTATTTTTTTCTAGGTAGGACCTTTGTTCTACCTATTTTTTTATGTAGGAAAAAGTGCTGTTCAGGTGCAGTTATTGTTTTTTTAGAAATAATTTTCTTTTTGCTTCTTTGTTTGGATAAAAATAATCTTACAAAGTTTTTCTTTTGGAGATTGTTAGGAAAAAGGAGTAGGATATGAAATTTAGTAAACGGCATTATCGTCCTCAGGTAGACCAGATGGACTGCGGTGTGGCTTCATTAGCCATGGTCTTTGGTTATTACGGTAGTTATTATTCTCTGGCTCACTTGCGAGAGTTGGCCAAGACGACCATGGATGGGACTACGGCTTTAGGCTTAGTCAAGGTTGCAGAGGAAATTGGTTTTGAGACGCGAGCAATCAAGGCAGACATGACCTTGTTTGATTTGCCGGATGTAACCTTTCCTTTTGTGGCTCATGTGCTTAAGGAAGGGAAATTGCTCCATTATTATGTGGTGACTGGGCAGGACAAGAACAACATTCATATTGCAGATCCAGATCCTAGTGTTAAGCTGACCAAGATTTCTCGTGAACGCTTTGCCAGGGAGTGGACAGGAATCACTATTTTTATGGCCCCATCTCCGACTTATAAGCCTCATAAGGAACAAAAAAATGGCCTTCTCTCCTTTATCCCTATATTAGTGAAACAGCGAGGTTTAATTGTTAATATCGTTTTGGCGACCCTCTTGGTGACCTTGATTAACATTGTGGGTTCTTATTATCTTCAATCAATCATTGACACTTATGTACCAGATCAGATGCGTTCAACCTTGGGCATTATCTCAATAGGGCTAGTTATTGTTTATGTTCTTCAGCAAATCTTATCTTATGCGCAGGAATATCTCTTGCTTGTTTTGAGGGCAACGCTTGTCCATTGATGTGATTTTGTCTTATATCAAGCACGTTTTTCACCTGCCTATGTCCTTTTTTGCGACACGTCGTACAGGGGAAATCGTGTCTCGTTTCACAGATGCTAACAGTATCATCGATGCACTGGCTTCGACTATTCTGTCAATCTTTTTGGATGTATCTACTGTCTTGATTATTTCAGTAGTTCTATTTTCGCAGAATAGCAATCTTTTTTTCATGAGTTTACTAGCCCTTCCGATCTATACAGTGATTATCTTTGCTTTTATGAAGCCCTTTGAAAAGATGAATCGGGAAACCATGGAAGCCAATGCGGTTCTGTCTTCTTCTATCATTGAGGACATCAATGGCATTGAGACCATTAAATCTTTGACCAGTGAAAGCTCCCGTTATCAAAAGATTGACAAGGAATTTGTAGATTATCTGAAAAAATCCTTTACTTACAGTCGGGCAGAAAGTCAGCAAAAGGCTCTGAAAAAAGTTGCCCAGCTCTTACTCAATGTTGCCATTCTCTGGATGGGGGCTCTCCTAGTCATGGATAATAAGATGAGTTTGGGTCAGTTGATTACCTATAATACCTTGCTCATTTACTTTACAAATCCTTTGGAAAATATCATCAATCTGCAAACCAAACTTCAGACAGCGCAGGTAGCCAATAACCGTCTCAATGAAGTTTATCTGGTTGCATCTGAGTTTGAGGAAAAGAAAACAGTCTCAGATTTGAGCTTGCTAGAAGGAGATATGGATTTCAAGCAGGTTCACTACAAGTATGGCTATGGTCGAGATGTCTTGTCGGACATCAATCTGACTATTCCACAAGGCTCTAAAGTGGCTTTTGTAGGGGTTTCAGGATCGGGTAAGACGACCTTGGCTAAGATGATGGTTAATTTTTATGATCCTAGTCAGGGGGAGATTAGTCTGGGTGGCGTCAATCTTAATCAAATTGATAAAAAGGCTCTACGCCAGTATATCAACTACCTGCCTCAGCAACCCTATGTTTTCAATGGGACGATTTTGGAGAATCTTCTCCTTGGAGCTAAGGAGGGGACGACCCAGGAGGATATCTTGAGAGCAGTGGAGTTGGCTGAGATTCGGGAGGATATCGAGCGGATGCCACTGAATTACCAGACAGAATTGACTTCGGATGGAGCGGGCATTTCAGGTGGTCAACGTCAGAGAATCGCTCTGGCTCGTGCTCTCTTGACCGATGCGCCTGTCTTGATCTTGGATGAGGCGACCAGCAGTCTGGATATTTTGACCGAGAAGCGAATTGTCGATAATCTCATGGCTTTGGATAAGACCTTGATTTTCATCGCCCACCGCTTGACCATTGCTGAGCGGACAGAGAAGGTTGTCGTTTTGGATCAGGGCAAGATTGTCGAAGAGGGTACACATATGGATTTACTGGCTCAGGGTGGCTTTTACGCTCATCTGGTGAATAGTTAGAGAGGAGAAAAGATGCAATCAGAATTTTTAGAAAGTGCGGAGTTTTACAATCGTCGTTACCATAATTTTTCCAGTCGGGTGATTGTACCCATGTCTCTTCTACTTGTGTTTTTGCTTGGCTTTGCAACTTTTGCAGAGAAGGAGATAAGTTTGTCTACTAGAGCTACGGTAGAACCTGCTCGTATCATTGCTACCATTCAGTCTAGTAGTAATAGTAAGATTGTTGCGAACCATTTGGCTGAAAATAAGTTTGTCAAGCAAGGGGATCTTCTCGTTCAATACCAAGAGGGAGCAGAAGCCGTTCAGGCTGAGAATTATGCTAGTCAGTTGGAAATGCTCAAGGATCAGAAGGTTCAACTGGAGTATTTAAAAGCAAGCCTTCAAGCAGGAAGTGATCAATTTCCGGAAGCAGATAAATTTGGCTATCAGCATAGTTTTTTAGATTATCTGAATCAGGCTGCTAGTTTGCGGAGTCAGGTTGAGCAACAAAATGCTAGTATATCATCTCAAAATGCAGCAGCCAGTGGTAGTCAGGCAGAGTTAGGCAATCTCATCGGTGAAACCCAGTCCAAAATTAAAGAATATCAGCAAGCCAAGACTGCTATTCAAGCTGATGGAGTCTTAGAGAGTGATCATCCAGCTTATGCCATTTATCAGTCTTATCAGTCAACAAAAGAGCAGGGATCGGAAGCCAAACAGCAGGCCTTATCTCAGCTAGATGCTCACATCACTCAGTTGGAGTCAACTCTTGCAGGTTATCGAGTACAGTATGCAGGTTCAGGAGCCCAGCAGGCTTATGCATCTGGATTAGGAAGTCAGTTGGAGTCATTAAAATCTCAGCAACTAGCCAAGGTAGGCCAGGAATTAACGCTCTTGGATCAGAAAATTCTTGAGGTGGAGTCAGGTAAAAAGATTCAAGGAAATCTTTTAGAGAAGGGGAAAATTACAGCAACAGAAGATGGTGTTCTACATCTAAATCCTGAGCATAGTCGATCTACCATCATTCCAGAAGGAACGATCCTCGCTCACCTTTTTCCGCAGTTGGCTAGAGAGAGGAAAGCAAAACTAACAGCTTATATCAGTTCTAAGGAAGTGGCTGGTCTCAAGCATGGGAATGAGGTACGATTTACAACAGTAACGGATGCCAATAAGCAGCTAGTGTTGACATCCAAGATTACCAATATCGATACCAGTGCGACTCAGACAGAAAAGGGCAATTTCTTTAAATTAGAGGCAGATACGGATTTGAATGCTGAACAAGCAGAAAAACTTCGTTATGGACTTGAAGGTCGTTTGACTATGATTACAGGTAGGAAGAGTTTTTTACGCTACTATCTTGATCGTTTTTTGAAACAAGAATAAGGTTCGCATTTCTAACTCAAATCAATCTTAGAAAATCGCAAATGAAAAATCATTTGCGATTTTTCTGTACTTTTTCAGATATGACATCAAATATAGTTCGTGAAATATTTGATTTTTAGTGTCTGTTGTGTTAGAATGATGTAAAGTAATGCGAAAGGCGAACAAGAAAATGTCCAGTAAACTTATTTATACGGGAAAAGCTAAAGATATCTATACTACAGAAGACGAACATGTGATTAGGTCCGTTTATAAGGACCAGGCTACCATGCTGAATGGTGCTCGTAAAGAGACCATCGAAGGCAAAGGTGTGCTCAATAATCAGATTTCGTCTCTTATTTTTGAAAAATTGAATGTCTGCGGGTGTGGCTACTCACTTTATCGAACGTATCTCTGATACCGAACAATTGAACAAGAAGGTTACCATCATTCCTTTGGAGGTTGTGCTTCGTAACGTGACGGCAGGTTCTTTTTCTAAAACGTTTTTGGCGTTGAAGAAGGTTTGGACTTTGGAGACTCAATCGTTGAATTTTACTACAAAAATGATGAGTTGGATGATCCATTTATCAATGATGAGCATGTGAAGTTCTTGGATATTGCCAATGATGAACAAATTGCTTATATCAAGGAAGAAAACGCGTCGTATCAATGAATTGCTGAAAGATTGGTTTTGCACAAATTGGTCTTCGATTTGATTGATTTCAAATTGGAATTTGGTTTTTGATAAGGATGGCAAGATCATCTTGGCAGATGAATTTTCACCAGATAATTGTCGCCTTTGGGATGCGGAAGGGCACCATATGGACAAGGATGTTTTTCCGTCGTGATCTTGGTAGCTTGACAGATGTTTATGAAGTTGTATTGGAAAAATTGCAGGGGCTTGAAGTAATCTTTTGAAACGGAAAACCTTCGTCTTTAAAGAAAAAGGACTCAGGCTGAGAGGGACAGAAAATCGGTATTCGTTAGAATTCGATTTTTGTCGTCCCACCTCCGCACAGTTGAGTAGGGCTGTAAAAGCTGATGAAATCAGCGTAGTAGAGCCCACTCAACCACTGCGTCTTGCTTTAAAATCCAACATCAAAAAGAGGGCTAGGACTTTTATCCCAGACTTACTCCGTAGAGATCTGGGCAGTTTAACGGATGTATATAGGTTGTGCTGGAGAAATTACAAGGATTGAAGTAAAGTTTTACTTGCTCTTCACTACAATCTTTAAGTAGAAATAGATAAAGGAACTAAAATGGATAAACGTATTTTCGTTGAGAAAAAAGCTGATTTTCGTGTGAAATCTGACTCTTTAGTAAAAGAATTACAGCATAATCTTCAGTTGAAAACCTTGAAGGATCTTCGGATTGTTCAAGTTTACGATGTCTTTAATTTGGCAGAGGACTTGTTTGCGCGTGCGGAAAAACATATCTTCTCTGAACAAGTGACCGATACTGTTTTGGATGAAGCGTCTGTGCAAGCAGACCTTGCTAACTATGCTTTCTTTGCTATCGAAAGTTTGCCTGGTCAATTTGACCAACGTGCAGCATCTTCACAAGAAGCTTTGCTTTTGCTTGGTAGTTCAAATGATGTAACAGTGAACACAGCGCAATTGTACTTGGTTAACAAGGATATTGATGCGAATGAATTGGAAGCTGTTAGAAACTATCTCTTGAACCCAGTAGATTCTCGTTTTAAAGATATCACTGTTGGCATTGCGAAACAGGATTTCTCTGAGTCTGACAAGACCATTCCAAACTTGGATTTCTTTGTAAGCTATACAGCAGAAGACTTTGCTCGCTACAAGGATGAGCAAGGATTGGCCATGGAAGTGGATGACCTTCTCTTCATTCAAGATTACTTCAAGTCTATTGGACGTGTGCCAACTGAGACTGAGTTGAAGGTTTTGGATACTTATTGGTCTGACCACTGCCGTCACACAACTTTCGAGACGGAGTTGAAGAATATCGACTTCTCAGCTTCTAAATTCCAAAAACAATTGCAGGCGACTTATGACAAGTACATTGCCATGCGTGATGAGTTGGGACGTAGCGAAAAACCTCAAACCTTGATGGATATGGCGACTATTTTTGGCCGTTATGAGCGTGCCAATGGTCGTTTGGACGACATGGAAGTATCTGATGAAATTAATGCCTGCTCAGTTGAAATTGAGGTGGATGTCAATGGTGTCAAGGAACCTTGGCTCCTCATGTTCAAAAACGAAACTCACAACCACCCAACGGAGATTGAACCATTTGGTGGAGCGGCTACTTGTATCGGTGGTGCCATTCGTGACCCATTGTCAGGTCGTTCATACGTTTACCAAGCCATGCGTATTTCAGGTGCTGGCGATATTACAACTCCAATTGCTGAAACTCGCGCTGGGAAATTGCCACAACAAGTGATTTCTAAAACAGCAGCTCACGGTTATTCTTCATATGGTAACCAAATTGGTCTTGCAACAACCTATGTTCGTGAATACTTCCACCCAGGTTTCGTTGCTAAACGTATGGAGCTAGGTGCCGTTGTCGGTGCGGCTCCTAAGGAAAATGTTGTCCGTGAAAAACCTGAAGCTGGCGATGTGATTATCTTGCTCGGTGGTAAGACTGGACGTGACGGTGTCGGTGGTGCGACAGGTTCTTCTAAAGTTCAAACGGTTGAATCTGTTGAAACAGCTGGTGCTGAGGTTCAAAAAGGGAATGCCATCGAAGAACGTAAGATTCAACGCCTTTTCCGTAATGGGGAAGTGACACGTCTGATCAAGAAATCAAATGACTTTGGTGCTGGTGGTGTCTGTGTGGCTATCGGTGAATTAGCAGATGGTCTTGAAATTGATCTGGATAAAGTGCCGTTGAAATACCAAGGCTTGAACGGTACAGAAATTGCCATCTCTGAATCTCAAGAACGTATGGCTGTCGTGGTTCGTCCAAAGATGAGATGCCTTCATTGCAGCATGTAACAAAGAAAATATTGATGCTGTTGTCGTTGCAACAGTAACTGAAAAACCAAATCTTGTCATGCACTGGAATGGTGAAACCATCGTTGATTTGGAACGTCGTTTCCTTGATACAAACGGTGTACGTGTGGTTGTAGATGCTAAGGTGGTTGACAAGGATGTCAAGCTTCCAGAAGAACGTCAAACATCTGCTGAAACCCTTGAAGCTGATACTCTTGAAGTCTTGGCTGACCTGAACCATGCCAGTCAAAAAGGGTTACAAACCATCTTTGATAGCTCAGTTGGTCGTTCAACAGTCAATCACCCACTTGGTGGTCGCTACCAAATCACACCAACGGAAGCTTCTGTACAGAAATTGCCAGTCCAACATGGCGTGACAACAACTGCTTCTGTTATGGCGCAAGGGTTCAATCCTTATGTAGCAGAATGGTCTCCATACCATGGTGCTGCTTATGCGGTCATCGAAGCAACAGCTCGTTTGGTTGCTGCTGGTGCAAACTGGTCTAAGGCTCGTTTCTCTTATCAAGAATACTTCGAGCGTATGGATAAACAAGCAGAGCGTTTTGGTCAACCAGTAGCAGCTCTCCTTGGATCCATCGAAGCTCAGATTCAACTTGGTTTGCCATCTATCGGTGGGAAAGGACTCGATGTCTGGTACCTTTGAAGAATTGACAGTACCACCAACCTTGGTTGCTTTTGGTGTGACAACTGCAGATAGCCGTAAGGTCCTTTCTCCAGAATTCAAAGCTGCTGGTGAAAATATTTACTACATCCCAGGTCAAGCATTGGCACAAGAAATTGACTTCGATCTTATCAAGTCTAACTTTGCTCAATTTGAAGCTATCCAAGCTGATCTCAAAGTGACAGTCGCATCAGCTGTCAAAATGGATGGTGTCGTTGAAGCTCTTGCACTGCAACATTTGGTAACCATATTGGTGCCACTGTAACCCTTGAAAATCTTGAGACTGCCTTGACAGCTCAATTAGGGTGGATTCGTCTTCACATCTCCGGAAGAGATTGTCAGGTGTTGCCAAGATTGGACACACAGCAGCTGACTTTACACTTACTGTCAATGGTGTAACGCTTGATGGACACAAACTTGACAGTGCCTTCCAAGGTAAATTGGAAGAGGTTTACCCAACAGAATTTGCACAAGCAACTGAGTTGGAAGAAGTACCTGCTGTAGCATCAGATGCTGTGATCAAAGCTAAAGAAACAGTTGAGACACCAGTAGTTTACATCCCAGTATTCCCAGGTACTAACTCTGAGTACGATTCAGCTAAGGCCTTTGAAAAAGAAGGTGCAAAAGTCAACTTGGTACCATTTGTAACATTGAACGAAGAGGCGATTGTCAAGTCTGTTGACACCATGGTTGACAATATCGAAAAAAGCTAACATTATCTTCTTTGCAGGTGGCTTTCTCAGCCGCCGATGAACCCAGATGGATCTGCTAAATTTATCGTTAACATCTTGCTCAATGAAAAGTACGTGCAGCCATTGATCACTTCATCAAACGTGGTGGTTTGATTATTGGTATCTGTAATGGATTCCAAGCTCTTGTCAAATCAGGTCTTCTTCCATACGGTAACTTTGAAGATGCAAGTAGCACGAGTCCAACCCTCTTCTACAATGATGCCAACCAACACGTGGCTAAGATGGTTGAAACACGTCATTAATACTAACTCACCATGGCTTGCTGGAGTGAAAAGTTGGTGACATCCATGCTATCCCAGTATCACACGGTGAAGGGAAGTTTGTCGTGACAGCTGAGGAATTCGCAGAGCTCGTGACAATGGTCAAATCTTTAGCCCAATATGTTGACTTCGAAGGGAAAACCAAGCATGGATTCTAAAATATAATCCTAACGGATCTGTCAATGCGATTGAAGGTATCACAAGTAAGAACGGTCAAATCATTGGTAAGATGGGTCACTCAGAACGTTTTCGAAGACGGTCTCTTCCAAAATATTCCAGGAAATAAAGACCAGCATCTCTTTTGCATCAGCTGTGAAATACTTTACTGGAAAATAAAAGGTATAAAAATGACATACGAAGTAAAATCTCTTAATGAAGAATGTGGTGTTTTTGGTATCTGGGAGCCACCCAGATGCTCGCTAAATTAACCTATTTTGGACCTCATAGTCTTCAGCACCGTGGTCAGGAGGGGGCAGAATCCTCCAATGATCATGGACAATTGAAGCGTCATCGTGATATGGGGCTTTTATCAGAAGTCTTCAAAAATCCTGCTAATTTGGATAAATTGACAGGGACTGAGCGATTGGACACGTGCGTTATGCGACTGCGGGAGAAGCTTGTAGACAATATCCAACCTTTCCTCTTCCGCTTTCACGATATGCAGTTTGGTTTGGCTCATAATGGGAATCTGACCAATGCAGAATCGCTCAAGCAAAGAATTGGAACAAAGAGGAGCAATCTTTCAGCTCAACTCTGACTCTGAAATCTTGGCTCACTTGATTCGTCGTAGCCACAATCCAAAACCTGATGGGTAAAATCAAGGAAGCCCTCAGTCTTGTCAAAGGTGGTTTTGCTTATCTCTGATGTTTGAAGATAAGTTAATTGCGTGCTTGATCCAAACTGGCTTCCGTCCTCTGTCAATCGGGAAAAATGGCGAATGGAGCAGTAGTGGTTTCCTCTGAAACCCTGTGCCTTTTGAAGTCATTGGTGCTGAGTGGATTCGCGATGTGAAACCAGGCGAGATTGTTATTATTGATGATAATGGCATCCAGTATGACAGCTATACAAACGATACTCAGTTGGCGATCTGTTCCATGGAGTATATCTACTTTGCCCGTCCTGACTCCAACATCCACGGTGTCAATGTCCATACAGCTCGTAAGAGAATGGGAGCTCAGCTGGCACGTGAGTTCAAGCATGAAGCCGACATTGTGGTCGGTGTGCCAAACTCCTCTCTTAGCGCAGCTATGGGATTTGCTGAAGAATCAGGTCTCCAAATGAAAATGGGGCCTTTATCAAGAACCAATATACCAACGGACCTTTATCCAGCCGACTCAAGAATTGCGCGAGCAAGGAGTTCGAATGAAATTGTCTGCCGTTTCTGGTGTCGTTAAAAGGCAAACGGTGGTCATGATTGATGACTCTATCGTGCGAGGAACAACATCTCGTCGTATTGTCCAACTCTTGAAAGAAGCGGGGGCATCAGAAGTTCACGTTGCCGATTGGGAGTCCCGCTCTTGCCTATCCATGTTTTTACGGGATTGATATACAGACACGTCAGGAGCTGATTGCGCCAATCATACGGTCGAAGAGACTCGCCAAATCATTGGCGCGGATAGCCTGACCTATCTTTCGATTGATGGCTTTGATTGATTCTATCGGCATCGAAACAGATGCGCTGAACGGTGGTCTCGTGTCGCTTATTTTGACGGTGACTCCCAACGCCTCTCACGACTATGAAGAAGACTATCGTAGAAGTTTGGAAGAAAAACTTCATTCTATTAGAAAAGGGTTAGTGGTGAAAAATAGAAATAAAAATTACTGAATTTCTGCTGTACCTTGAAAATTCGAAAAAGATTTTTCAAGATGGTTAACAGGGAGTTAATATTTTTGAAATTTTTAGGGATAACTAGTGCTGAAATTCGTCATAGTCGGGTATTAGCTTGGTTGTTGATCCCAGAGAAAGTCATAAATTGGAAGATAAGTTTTCATATTGATGAAAGTGTTTGATAATAATCTATCTTTTGCAAACAAATTAAACCAACTGAAATAATATTGAAAGATTTCTCAAAAGCAGAAGTATATAGAGAAAGTAAAAATAATATTGATGTTCTGTATACAAATAAAGAACATCGAATAAAATTTAGTTATTGAAAATAAAACTTTCACCTCCGACCATGCACAATCAGTTGAGAAAATATAGAAAATTTATTGATTCTTATGCTGGTTATCGTAATATATATATTTATCTGACACCAAATGGAGATGCACCGATAGATGCTGATGTTGAGGAAAGGCTACTTTGGAGTTTACTTTCATATCAAGATATTTCAGATATACTAGAAGAATTGTATGTGGATGAGATTGATAATGAGAAAGTTTTCTTACATCCTTAAAGAGTACAATGATAATATTAGAGAAATATTTTTGAATGATATAGAGTTGAAAGAGTTAAGTGCTGAAATTTATTTTTAAATATAAAGAAGTTTTTAGATCTTATTTTTGAAAACAGACCTGATACGCAGATGCTTCGTGAAAAATTAGTCGGTGTTTTAAATTATCTCAAATGAACAGGAAATTTTAATTTTTCGATGAAAAATATTGTTCAAAAACTTTTTACGTTTTAGAACAAGACGGTTGAGATAATTTTATTGACAATGTTGTTAAAGAGAAAATACAGAATGGTCTACTGGTTCAGCCTATTTTTTATGAGATAACATATAGTAATTTTCAGACAGATGTTTATTTTATCAATATCTAAAAAATTTAACAGACACTACAGTCTCGAAATTTAAACTTTTGACATTTGACAAATATAGTAAATATGGTTTTTAATACTTCTAATAAATTTCTAAATTTTGATGCTTCAGATGAAAACTTGTTGTTATCTGATACAACTCAAACACTCATTGACTTTCTATTAGAAAAATCTTCAACAAATAGATGAATTTGAAAAAGGTATTTATTGAAAACTTGGAATGAAAAGGAAAAAGGAGAAAGATTATGTCTAAAAATGCATACGCTCAATCTG
>BNJU01000331.1_pt1 | contig 91979 bp, 92 predicted proteins | sample 8539281 | NCBI WGS metagenome assembly BNJU01 (sample SAMD00202456, study PRJDB9452) | human saliva metagenome | isolation source: human saliva | place: Japan
GAAGCCGTATTACAACGCATGCATCAGTGATGAATTTAATCAATACTACGGAAAATCTCTTGATAAGGATAAAGGTTCTAATCTGTCTATAAATTACTTCTCTTTAGAAAGTAGGACAAAATTTTAGAAATAAAGTAACAAATTGAAAATTTTAAATCTTGGGACAACAAAGTATGAAAATCTGGGGAGATATTTTGGAGACAAAAGAAAATTAAAATATAAAAAAATATAAAAAAATTTACATAATTTAAATATATCTTGGAAAATAAAGATGGCTTATTATAATAAAAGAAGATAATCTTGAGGGGGTAGTGGCAGTAGTCAAGCGGGTTCAAGTCCCATCATTCGCACCAAATACTGATTTAACTGATGTGTATTTTGTAATTCTTACAATTAGTAATTTATGTTATAATATTTATGCAAATATCCAGCGATAAAAAGTATATTGTGTAATAAATAAAATTGTGATAAAGAAGGCTGGATAAATTCAGCTTTTTTTTTGTTATAATGTAGCAACCAATAGGGAGGTTATATGAATATACAATTGCGATTAGAAGTGGCAACGCAATAGTGGGAAGAAGCAAAGACAGGAAGAAGGAACAGAATTAATAGCATCAGGTACTTTTGTATCAAAGGCAGTTATGGAGGCTGCAGGTTCTGTATTTACAACAACATGCATGATATCCTGAAAAGATATTATGGGGGATGCAAACGCAGATACTGTGAACAGCTGGCAATTGACAGACTGAAGAAAATTTTGGGCGAATGCAAACGTTCAGCCACATTCAGGATCACAGGCTAACATGGAGTTTATGCTCATTGCTGGAAGCAGGAGACAAAAAATTCTGGAATGGGACCAAGTCTGTAAAAATACTTGACACATGGATATAAAATAAACTTTTCAGGGAAAAAATTACGTAGGAATTGGAATATGGACTAAATCCCAAAACAGAAATGCTGGATTATGACGAAATAAGAAGACCCATATTCAGGAAAAACTGCAGATATTAGTTGCAGGGGCAAGTGCTTATTCAAGAGCACTGATTTTAAGAAGTTTAGGAAATTGCTGATGAAGTTGGAGCTTTATTTAATGGGTGGATATGGCACATTGCCGGACTTGTGGAAGCGGCAGGAGAACATCCAACCTATGGAATATGCTGATATTGTAACATCAACAACTCATAAACAATGAGGCCTCGGTGGAATAATCCTTAAGTAAATAATGAAGAATAGTTAAAAATTGATAAGGCACATTCCTGGGAATCCAAGGTGGTCCACACGCATATAATACGCAAAGGCAGGGCATTTAAGGAAGTTATCACCTGAATTTAAAGGAATACTGTGAAACAGGTTGTGAAAATTCAAAAGCTATGGCAGATGTTCTTTGTAAAAGGTGGATTGAGAATAGTAAGTGGTGGTACTGACAATCATTTAATGCTTGTAGACTTAAGACCTAAGGGAGTTATATGGAAAACATTGAAGAAGGCTGAAAGGCAGGAAATGAATTGCACAAAAATTTATTCCAAAATGATCCGGAAAACCCTTCATAACAAGCGGAATAAGATTTGACCTTATAACAGCAGGAATGAAGGGATGAAGTTGTCCAGATAGCTGAAATGATAATTAAAGTATTGGAAAATGTTAATGATGATGAAAAATAGCAGAAGTTAATGAAGTTGAAATTGGTGAAAGTTTCTCTTTATAAGGGAAAATAATGACAGATATTAGAAATTTATTTCTGAAAGTTTATTTTGCTTTTGGTTTAAGGTGAATAAGAGGAGATATTTAGTGAGAACTGGTAGAAAAATGATGAACAGGAAGTACGGGTGTCAAAAATTACATAATGCATCCTGAAGGGTCTGTACTGATGAGTTTGGAAATACGTGCTATGGGCGTAATGCGACAGTTGAGGAAAAATTCCACCCTTTCTGGAGAGGAAGTGGAACGGGTTGATAACTGCAGAATACAGTATGCTCTGGGCGGCAACAACAATCGTTCAGAGGGAAGCTTCTGGTACAAAGGTTGCCGGAAGGACGATGGAAACAGCCTGATTGAAGGCATTACGTTCATCAACGACGTGAGTAAGCTCGGAGAAAGAATGATTATAATAGACTGTGATGTAATTCAGGCAGACGGTGAACAAGAACTGCTTCAATTACGGGAGCGGCCCTTACAAGTGGAACTTGCCATAGAAAAGCTACTGATGACGGAAAGCTGAATGAAAATACCGATAATTTCCAAAGTAGCCGCAATTTAGTGTTGGAAAAATAAAACATGATAGTCATTGATCTGGAATATGCAGTAAGATTCATGATGGATATGAACATTATTATGAATGACAAGGGAGAATTTATTGAAATTCAAGGAACTGGAGAAGAGGGCAACGTTTACTCAGGATGATCTTATGAAGTTTATTGCAGTTTCAAAAATGCCTTGAAATTATTTGAATTATAATTGGAAATATAAGAATGATTATAAATCGTATTAGTTATAACAAAGTTGAAAATTATTATTTATTCATTGACTATTTATTCTTTATATGGTACATTTATATATATATTAAACAATGTTAATTATATAATAAAATTTTATGGAGGTCTAAAATGGGTTTATTCGATTTATTCAAAGGGAAAGAAGCTGTTCGAAGAACTTAATGGAAAGGATTTGCAACTAATTTGAAAGCTTACCTTTATCAGAAGTACCTGATGAAGTTTTGCTCAAAAACAGTTAGGATGAATAGCCATTGAGCCATCAGAATCAGAGTAATACACCTGCAGATGGGAACTTGAAAATATTTGAAACAAATCATGTTCAGTATTGTAACACCTTCAGGATTAGAAATATTTGTTCACTTGGAATGGATACAGTAAACTTGAAGGAAAAGGATTTGAAAGATTAGTAAATGAAGATGTTGTAAAAAGGAACTCTAATTAAGTATGACATGATTTTTAAAGGAAAATGCTAAATCATAATCACTCCTGTAATTATCTCAAATTCAGATGAATTTGGAGCATTAAATGGTGTAGAATCAGAAATGCTGTAGCTGGAGAAACATTAGTTTTAGATGTTCATAATGTAAACAGTAATACAGAAGAACTGTTCGGAAATGGAATTCCATTTGAAACAGTTCTTTTGTAATTATATTGATCGTACATAGTTTTGATCTTTTAAAGATATATATACTGATTTTTGAATAACGAAAACATATATGGGCTTTGTCGAATTTATTGACTAGGGTAAATTGGTAGTTATATAATACTCATTGATACTAAAATAAAATGGAAATTTTGGGAGGAAATCTAATTATGGGAATGAACTTAACCTTATAAAATATTGTTACAGCACACTTTGACAAAAGGTGAGTTGAGCGGAAACTGAAATCGCCGTCAGAGTTCATCAGGACTTTTGAGACAGGATTCAACAGGAACAATGGCGTATCTTTCAGTTGAATTCCATGACGCAGTAGATGTTGCAACAGAAGTTTCTGTAGCTATGCGTAGATCATGTCACCATGCTTCAGCTGGCTTTTTGAAAATGCAGATGACCATTCGCGACTTTATACATCGCAGCAAGACGATACATACTATCAAAACCTGGGAACGTGAATATGCCACAGATTGCATCTGAAAATTTGGAAAACCTCTGGTAAAATATTAATTGGTTCTGACAGTCATACTCCTACAGGTGGAGGACTTGGAATGATTGCAATAGGAGCAGGAGGACTTGACGCTGCTGGCAGAGAATGGCTAGAGGACTTTACTCGTCTGAAGGCTCCAAAAGTTTATAATATTGAACTGAAGGAAAACTGCAGCCATGGGCATTCGCAAAGGATATAATCTTCTTCACGTTTTAAGAAAGCTCACTGTTAAAGGTGAGGGAGGATATGTGATGGAATACACCGGAGAAGGGATAAAATGTCTTCAGTGGAGGACAGGGCTACCATTACAAATATGGGAGAGCGGAACTTGAGCAACTACATCAATATTTCCAAGTGATGAACTGACAAGGGATCAAAAAGCAGTCCAGGGAAGAGGATTTTATAGAAACAAGGCTGCCTGACGAAGATGCAGAGTATGATGAAAACGGTGAAGGTAAATCTGGATGAACTTGTACCTCTGCGTGCTTTTCCACATAGTCCTGACAACGTTTCATGAAATACCTGAAGAAAGATAAAGGCGTGATCAGATAGCACCGGTTCGTGTACAAATTCTTCCTATTCTGATTTTATGAAGCTGGCGGCTGGTTCTGGACGGGAAAAGGGTACATATCCTGATGTGAGTCTTGTTTTATCTCCGGGATCTAGCTAGTATTAAGGAAAATGGTTTCTGGAAAATGGAGCATCGTCAGTTTATCGCTGCAGGAGCAAGACTTTCGGAAGCAGCCTGCGGACCATGTATAGGAATGGGCAGGCACCTAAATCAAATGGAATATCATTGAGAACATTTGAACAGAAAACTTTAAGGGAAGATGTGAACAATGGATGCAGGAGTTTATCTAGTAAGTACAGAAACAGCGCCGCATCAGCGTTGACTGGGTACTCTTACAGACCCTAGGAACTGGGAGATGAATATAGCAGATTTCCTGAAAAATATGATGCTTTCCAGATAACTATTATATTTATCCTTCTGCTGATAAAAGGAAAGAGGTGGAAATGTAGAAACAATAATGGGGCCAAATAGTAGCCATTTCCAGTTGGAGAAAAAGTGACAGACAAGTTTCACAAAGAGTGATATTGAAAACAAAGGATAACATAACAACAGATGATATATGTCCTTCAAAATGCGGCATTACTTCCTTTCAGATCTAACATTACCTAAACTTTCTGAAACATTGTTTTCAGACTATAATTCCTGATTTTAAGCGAGTAGCTGAAAAGAATAATGGTGGGAATCTACGCAGGTGGAGACACCATAGGTCAAGGTTCGAGCAGGGAACATGCGGCACTTCTTCCACTTTATCTTGGTATAAGCACAGGCTGTAACAGCAAAACCACGTGCAAGAATACATAGCCAACCTTACAACATAGTGGAATTTCTTTCCATTGGAATTCACCGTCTTGCATTGCGACCCAATTGATGAATATGGATGAACTGAATTGGACAAAACACAAAAGAATCTCTGGAAAAGGGAGTAACTTTATAGTAAAATAAACATACAGAATTTAAAGTTAAATTTGAATGGATCAGAAAGAGAATTAAAAGATACTGGTTATGGAGGATATCTGTCATTTGCCATGTCAGATGAGTTTTAGGCGGAAAGAATTCGCTAGGTAGTAAAATTGAGGTTTCGATATATATATGGAGGTTTGTTTATGAATAAAATAGTTACATTAATACCCAGGAGACGGTGATCGGACCTGAAATATCAGAAAGTTTAAAAATATTGAAGCTGCGGGAGTTCCTATCAGTTTTGAAAACAGAAAATGCAGTGAACAGAAGTATATGAAAACAGGGAACTGATACCTGGAAAGTCTTTATAAAAGTGTGGAAAAGAATAAAATTGGCCATAAAGGGACTCTATTGGGAACACCGATTGGAAAAGGATTCAGAAGCATAAATGTATATTTTGAGATACGACCTTTAATACTCAAATATATAAGACCATGCAGAAATTTACCGGGAGTAAAGACAAGATCGAAAATGTTGATATTGTAATACCAGGAAAATACAGAAGGAATTTATATAGGCGAAGAACAGTATGAAAATGAAGAAAAGATCACTGCTGTTGCATCATAGCAATTACAGAAAAGGGAAGCTGCAGATTGTCAAAAATCAGCATTTGAATGTGCTAAAATAATAATCTGGATAAGGTTACAGATCGTTCACAAGGGCCAATATCCTGAAGTTGACAGATGGTCTTCTTTCCTTGAAATAGCAAGAAAAGTTGCAGAGGAATATCCGAATTACACTGAAGAAACAATAATTGACAATGTGCATGCAGTTTGTAAGCAGACCTGAAAATATAAGGTACTGAACAATGAATTTATATGGAGATATTCTTTCGGATCTTGTGGCAGGGCTTGTAGGTGGCCTTGAATTGCTCCTGAGCAAATGAGATGACATTGCAATATTTAAGCCGTGCATGATCGGCACCTGATATTGCAGGCAGAATAAGGCAAATCTCCCTTGCTCTTATACTTTCAGGGATTGAAATGCTGAAATATATGAATCTTAATGATTATGCTGACAAAACAGAGAAGGCTGTATTAAAAACATTGAAGCCCAAATGTGAAAACTGGAGATTTGGAGGAAATAGCTCAACAACTGAATTTACCGAAAAATTATTGAAAATCTTAGTTCATTTAAATTAGAGGAAAACCATGAAAAGTGATTTTATAAAGGAAAAGTGTAACTCACACGAGAATAACTTACTTCTGGAAGAACTGTATGATGAACTGATGAAAAAGAGGGCTACGTAACAAAATGGAAACAGGGTTCTTGTCGGCTTACAAAAATAGGATCTGTCCAAGATATAGTATTCAGGAAGGTAAGAAAATCTCAAGAAGGAAGACTTTATTATAGAGGATTCTTTATTGAAGATATTTTTAGCGAATTTGGGAAAGAGTAGTCCTTGAAAAGACAATGTTTTATTACTTTTTGGGAAAATTCTACAAATTTTGAACTTAAGATGTTTAACAGTACATTAAAAGAATATCGTGCACCGCCTGATGAATTTATGAAAATTTATTTTAAGGCAGCTAAGCTAAAGATATAATGAATCAGCCCAGAGAACTGTCCTATGTCTTTACAATTATTGATAAAAATCTCGATGATACTCGCTTGGAAAAATCTCTGATTAATCAGGCTTTTCACCTGATTGCTAAAAGTTTAAGCCTTCTGGTTTACAGCTATCATGCTGTAAAATCATAAGCATTTTAAGCCAAAAGTTTTATTATTCATAATCCTGTAAAGGATACAGCACTGCTCAGAATATACTTCATATGCTGAGACCTGACAGCAGTTTTACTGATCTGGAGGCTGAAATACTTGATTTGATACTCTTATTCATGCTGAACATGGAGGAGGAAAATAACTCCACATTTATTTCCGCATGTTGTTTCTTCAACAGGAACAGTACATATTCTTCAGTTTCCGCATCATAGGTTCACTTAAAGGGCCTTTACACGGAGGGGCAAACTGTATGGTTTCCAATATGATTGAGGATATAAAGAAGAATTGCAGTTACACTAACGAAGAATTTCTGAAGGAATATATAAGAAAAATATTTATGGGTGAAGCATTTGACAGAAGTGGTAAGGTTTACGAATGGGACAGCAATTTATACATTTCAGATCCGAGAGTCGTTATTTTAAAGAAAAAGCCTATGAGCTTGCAAAAGAAAAAGGCCAGCTTGAAGAATTTGAACTGTTCAGCAATGTGGAAAAATTTACAAAGGAAATAGGTAAGGAAATTAAAGGGGAAGTTTTGAAATATGCAAATGTTGATTTATATTCTGTGATTTGTTTATAAGCTTCTCAACATTCCAACAAATATTTTTACTCATTATTTGCCCTTGCCAGAATAGCAAGCTGGAATGCCCACAGAATCGAGCAGATTACAAGGATAAGAAGATTATAACCAGCATATAAGGCGATAGATGTACATGGTAAATTGCTGGTATAAAATTAATTGAAGAGAAAACATAACTTAACCAAAAGAGGTTGTTTCAAAATAGTAAAAATTAAATATATTATATGAAAAACTATATTTTTCTCATTTACTAAAACTTTTACTCATATAAACAGATAGTTTATTAAGGAAAAGTCAAAAACTTGCCTAAAGGCTCGGACAGATGACTTTTTCCTAAATTCATTTCCTATTTTACATTGTAAAAATTTTAAATAATTCAAAATATAGTTTTTACATTATCTTGAGGCAGCCTTTTATATTAATCTACAAATTTTATTTTTATAATAAACTTTTTACTTTAATTTTTCTTATTTTAAGTACATCAACATTTTCCCAGTCCAGTGTCTTTTTACAAGAAAGAAAAAGATTATTCCTGCAACAGTGTTTGAAAACAGGTTTCAGAAAATGGAGTACAAACCTAAATATTTTTGTGTAACTAAAATACATAGATATCTGAAAAAGCCATATTCTCAATATGGACATAACAAGCGGAATGTTGTTTTTCCCTAAAGCTACGTATCACCCCTGACATACAGTGAAAATACCGAAACCCATTATTGAACAGGTACATTTAGAGCGCTGTCAGCCATTGCCGCCATTTCTGTTTCTTGTGAAAAGGGCTATCATATCGCGGTTGAGGGGAACTATCAGGATTATTGTCACGCTGCAATAACAACACTTGTAATCCAGCTGGCAAAAATCTCTTGGATTTTTCAATATTTTTAAGTCCCATATTAATGCTTATCATTGTTGTTACAGCTGTTCCAATTGAGGAAGCAGTTAGAAAGAGAGTGAATTGATGTTTGCCGCAATCCCTGTCCTGTCAGAGCAATTGCACCGTATTTTTCCATTTCTTGCTTTATAAGGAAAAACCAAAGTAAATCAGCATGTAGTTTATCATTGCAGGAAGACCTATTCTTGTAATTTTCATTATAATGGGAAGTCATTGAGTATTTACGCAAATCCAGTTTTTGTTTCACTTGTTCTGACAAAAACATCATGAAAACATCCATAATGTAATGACAACATGCAAACAGAATGAAGCTGCTACTGCTCCAATAAGTCCCATACGGAAAAACATAAAGAAATAATGAATTAAAAATATTTTTAAAACAAGAAGCAGTGATATTCTTATAAATGTAACTCGAAAATGTCCTATTGCATTCTTTGGAAGAATTGTAAATAGCGCAAGGAATATAAGAGGCATTACGAATGAGTAGTTGAAATGGGCAAAATACTGTACTTTTATTTCTTCGGAAGTGGTTTTTGAAAACAACAAAAGCCATAAGAATACTATAGGAATCAGTATAAGTCCCATTATAAAATGCTGAAAAACATAAATTTGAAGCATTGTTTCTACAGCCCTCATTATTCCTTTCCATAGTATTTTCCAATCATCGCCATGGCTGCCATCCAAGTCCCGCGACAGGGCAACCATAATATTAGCACAGGCTGGCTGAAGGTTACAGAACCTGCAACAACAACATTTGTCAAGTTAGTTAAGAAAAATTATCTGAAAGAGGTATAGAGCCTGTATTATTCCAACTAGCAATGTGGGAATAGATAAAAAGTAAAGTATTCAGAATACTCTCGTTTATAATCATTTCACGACGTTCTTCTACAGACTGTTTTTAAAAATAACATAATATTACCTCTTTCTTTATAGTATAATAAACATTATAGCATCTTAATAATGAAAATGAAAATATAAAAATTAGGTAGATTATTTTAAAAGATTAATCCAACATACGATGGTTATGAATAAATTAAAACTTTACAAGAATAGAAAATTATGTATAATATACCAAGATAGAGGTGCAGGTATTAGAAAGTAGGCTTATGGAGAAAAGTCAATTCTGTGAAATAAACTGAAAGGAATAACTGCCGAAGTGCAAAAGAGGACTTTTCTTTGTTGCTGGGGCTATGAGAATATCTATAGAACTGTCAATATCTTTATAATGGATAATGTTGCGCTGTCAGGTCATAAATCATAATTTTAATTTTAACTTATAAAAACAGATGTTTTATATGCTGATGTTGTTTGTCAGCATTTTTATTATAATGAATTATTTCTAAAATAGAATCAGGCTGATGAAAGACATACAATTAAAAAGGAAAAGGAAAATGAAAATTATGAAATTATTTGGAACTTCAAAAATTAATGAAAAGGGAAATCTCGTCAGGAGGAGTGGACACAGTTGAACTTGCAAAAGGAATTTAAAACACCTCTTTATGTGATGGATCAGGAACTTATAGAAACAACGATAGATAAAATGAAGGAAGCATTTAAATCATCAAGATTTTGGTCACAGATTGCCTACATGGGAAGGCTTTCACAACAGGAATGGCAAACTGGTTGAAAAAGGGACTTGAGCTGATGTGAAGTTTTCAGGCGGAGAATTGTATACGGCATATAAGGGTAGCATTTTGAACGAACAGAGTTCATATGCACGGAAATAACAAGACATATGAAGAACTGGAAATGGTAGTAGATTACGGAATTAAAGAAGATAGTTAGATAATGAAGATGAAAAATAGAAAAATAGAAAAATATGTAGGAAAAGGGAAAAACAGGCGGTGCTTATAAGAATTGATCCGGGAATAGAGGCACACACACATAGTTATATAAAAACGTCGGGACTAACTTCAAAATTTGAATTTCACTGTTTCAGGCAAACCTGTTTGATATAGTGAAGAGAATCAATAACAGCCAATATCTTGATTTCAGAGGATTCCATACACATATAGGTTCCCAGATATTTCAGTCAGTATTCTTTTTATATTTGCTCTGGAAGAAATTTTCAAATATCTTGATAAGCTGAAAAAGGAACTTGGAATAGTAGTACATACAGCAAATATGGGTGGAGGATTGGAGTATACTATAAAGAGGGTGATGATCCTAAACCTATAGAAGAAGTACTGAAGGAAATAATTACATATACGGAAGCAATGGAAATTAAATATCAGATAGGATTCTCAGAGTTAAATATAGAGCCGGGAAGAAGTATTGTTGGAAATGCAGGGACAACTCTTTATACAGTAGGAGGAATCAAGGAAACTGTCAGGAAAGAGAAATATGTTTGTAGATGGTGGAATGTCTGATAACATAAGAACGGCACTTTATCAGGCTGAATATGAAGCAGTGAATAGTAAATAAACTGGAAGAAAAAGCCGAAGATGAAGTTACAGTGGCAGGAAAGCTTTGTGAATCAGGAGATATTCTTATACAGAAAGGTAAACTTCAAAAGGCTGAAGTAGGAGATATACTTGCAATAACAACGACAGGAGCTTATTGTTATACAATGTCAAGCAACTATAACAGAAATGATAAAACCTGCAGTTGTATTTGTAAAGGACGGAAAAGCCAAAGTTGCAGTAAAAAGGAAACTGGAGATGACCATAAGAAATGATGAAATCTTTGAATTGTAATTAAAAATGATGTATAATTACATCTATAAGATAAAAATTAGAAACTGTTTTAAAAATGGAAATATAAAGTTTTTCAGAATTATGGAAAGTAGGGTTAAAAAGTGATAATAGTTCATAAACATGGAGGCAGTTCGGTTGCAAAATAACTGAAAAATATTGATATTGCCAGATATCTGGGAAAAGTGAAGGATGAAGGCAATGAAGTGGTTGCAGTAGTGTCTGCAATGGGGAAAACAACAGACGGTCTAATAAAACTTGCAAATGAAAATAACAGAAAATCCTGATAAAAAGGGAAATGGACTGACTTATGTCGACTGAGAGCAGCAGACGATAGCTCTTTGAGTATAGCATTGCAGTCGTTAGATATCCGGCTATTTCTTACAGGAAGGCAGGCAGGAATAAGAACAGGTGGGCATCATACAAAAATAGGATTGAAGAACAAAAGGTGAAAATATAAAAACATCTAGTGAAGGTAGTAATTGTTGCCGGATTTGTGAGTGTAACGAAAGGGAGATGTCGCAACACTTGGAAGAGGAGGTTCTGACACTGGCAGTGGCACTTGCGGCGGCACTTGGAGCAAAATGTGAAATATATACAGATGTGGACGGGATATATTCCCATTGATCCGAGAGTTTATCCTGAGGCAAAGAAACTTTCAGTTATTTCACATGAGGAAATGATGGAGCTGGCATTTCTTGGAGCAGGAGTAATGGAGCTAAGGGCAGTTGAACTGGAAACAAATATGGAGTTGAAAATATATGTTGGAAGGTCTCTTGGTGATGTACAATAATAACTTCAAAAGGAGAAAGTAATGGAAGAAAAATAATAACAGGAATATCAATAAAATGAGAATATTCTTATGGTAAATGTTGAAGATATTCCAACTTATGCGAAAAAAATGTTTACGCGATATTTGAAGAGGCTGAAAAAGGGAATAAATATAAATATGATAAGTCAGAATGATGTATCATGAACATGGAAGTTTTGCATTTACTACTCCTAAAACAGATAGGCTTTCACTTGAGCAGGTAAGGAAATTTTTACAGGAAAAATTTCTGACAGAATAAGCATTATAATAAATCCATATGTTGTGAAGGTATCTGTTGTAGGTATTGATTAATAAGCAATATAGGGATTGCTGCCAGAATATTCAGAGTTCTTTTTCAGAAAATAACATAAGCTTCCATCAGGTTGCTACCTCTGAAATAAGCTTTCCGTCAATCAATAGTTGATGAAGCAGGGTAAAAAGGTTGAAATTACTGGCAAAGGAATTTGATTTATAATAATACTAAATGAACAGAGGAGGTTGCTGAAATGTTGAAATTCTGAGAAATATCATGGTGCAGGAAATGACTTTAGTAATTATGAATGAAAAAGATCTTATAGAAAAAGGTATACCTGACTATAATGAACTTGCAAAAACAGGTATGTGACAGACATTTTGAATAGGTGCGGACGGGTTGCTGATATTGAAATATGTGGCAATATGCCTCTCATGTTTTACTATCAACTTCTGACGGAAAGTCAGGCTCCTATGTGCGGTAACGGAACAAGATGTTTTTCAAATTATTTGAGAACAATAATGTTGAGCAGGAAAACAGCTTTATAGTAAAAACTTTATCAGGAGATTTGTTTATTGAAACAAATATGGATGAAGAAGAAAAATAGATTTTCGTAAAAGGTAAATATGGGAAAAACCCATATTTGAAGTGAAAAAACTTAAACACTGACAAAGAAAAGATTTTAAAGGAAAAATAAATATAGACGGAAAGGAAATTGAAATATCCTATATTTATGGGGACAGACCATTCTGTTATTTTCGTAGATGATTTTTCAGAATATGATATTGATGATTTAGGAAAGAAAATAGAAAATTATACAGAGCTTTTTTCCTAAAAAGGTTAATGTTAACTTTGTAAAGTGACAGATAGAAACAATATGGAAGTAATCACTTGGGAAAAGAGGAGCTGAAAGAACCCTGCATGTGGAACAGGAGCAACGCTTCAGCTGTACTTGGAAAGAATGTTTGACCTCACAGATGAAAAGGTAAAATGTAAAAGTACCTGGTACCAATTGACACTAGAATATAGTCAAGAGGGAGATGATAAGTCATGACAGGACCGAGTGAAAAGATAGCTGAAGGAAATTATATTTATAAGAGATAACAGTTGAATTATATATAAAAGGATGGTAGTAAATATGAAATTTGAAGGATCATATCGTTGCAATTGATAACCTTTAAGTCAAATGGAGAAGTTGATGAAGATAAAGCAAGAGAATTGGTAAACTATCATATTGAAAAACGGAACAGCAGGAATAGTTCCATGCGGAACGACAGGAGAAGCACTCTACACTTACATTTGCTGAACATGAAAAAGGTTATAAAAATTGTTGTAGAAGAAGTGAAGGAAGAATACAGGTTATAGCAGGTGCAGGTTCAAACAATACTGACAGGGCAGTTGAGCTTACAAAAATATGCAAAGGAACTTGAGCAGATGTGGCACTTAGTACATGCCCATATTATAACAAGCCAAGTCAGAGGGAATTTACGAACATTATAATAGCGGAAGAAGCAAAGTTTCCTGTTATGTTGTCACAATGTTCCTGGTAGAACAGGAGTAAACTATTGAAGCAGAAACAGTTGCAAAACTTGCAGAATTTCCTGAAAATAGTGGCAATAAAAGAAGCTACCGGAAGTATGTGAGCAGATGATAAGAATTCAGATCTGTGTGGAGATAAGATAGAAATTTTTATCTGGAGAAGATCATTTGATACCGCCAATGCTGTCATTAGGTGCAAAAGGAGTAGTTTCAGTAGTTGCAAAATATTATGCCTAAAGAAATGAAGGAACTGATTGCGGCATTTTTTGAATCAGGAATATGAAAAGGCCTATAAACTGCATACGGAACTTTATGATGTCAGCAGAAATATGTTCATTGAAGGTAATCCGGTAACTGTAAAACTGCAATGAAAAATTTTAGGTAAAATAGATAATGATATCGTAAGATTTCCTTTAGTTTCAGTGAAGAAAAACAGGATAAACTGACAAAACTGTTTAAACAGAAGGGAATAATATAGTATTAATTAAAAATAATAAAACAATAAAAATAAATTTAGGAGGATTTTAAAAATGAAAAATACAATGTAGCAGTAGTTGGAGCAACAGGACTTGGGGACAAACTTTTTTAAAGGTGTTAAAGGAAAGAAACTTCCTGGTGGAAAAACTTTATCTTTAGCATCAGCAAGATCAGCAGGGAAAATAGTGAATTTTGGACTGGTAAGGACTATACTGTAATAGAACTTAAGGAAGAAAAATATAAAAGGATGATATTGATGTAGCTTTATTTTCTGCAGGAGGGAGCATTTCAAAGGAATATGCACCTAAATTTAAGGCAAAAGGGGCAATTGTTATAGATAATAGCAGTGCATGGAGAATGGAAAAGGATATCCTCTTGTTGTACCTGAAGCAAACCCTGAAGCACTTGACGGGCATAATGGAATACTGCTAATCCTGACTGTTCAACAATACAGGTAATGCCAGTATTGAAAGTACTTGTAGATAAATATGGACTTAAAAGAGTAGTTTATTCAACTTATCAGGCGGTGGCAGGTTCTGGTCAGAAGGGAATAGATGATTTGGAAGCCAACCTTAAAGGAGAGCCTTCAAAAATTATCCGCATCAGATAGCTTTCAATTTGTTACCACATATTGATGTGCTTTTTAGATAATGGATATACAAAAAGAAGAAATAAAATGGTTGAAGAAACAAGAAAAAATACTTGGATTACTAGATCTTAGAGTAACTGCTACAGTGTAGAGAGTACCTGTAAAAATGGGACACGCAGTATCAGTAAACGTTGAATTGGAAAAACCTTTTGAATTGAAAAGATGTATTTAAAGCATTTGAAGAAAAAGAAGGAGTTATCGTACAGATGATGTTTCAAAAATGTGTATCCTATGCCTATAGTAGCAGAAGATACTGATGAAGTTTATGTTGGAAGAATAAGAAGAGATGAGTCAGTAGAAATGGACTTATCTTATGGGTTGTAGCAGATAACATAAGAAAAGGTGCTGCTACAAATACTATTCAGATAGCTGGAAACTCTAATAAAAAGGAGTTATATAATTTGAAAAATAGAAAAGATGAAAGTAGGATAGCTTTTACTGATCATGTTTTTAATGATGTTTGTATCGGGGTATGCGGCAAACGATGAGCTGAAAGTAGGTATGGAGTGTGGATATGCACCATTTAACTGGTTTCAGAACAATGATAAAAACGGGGCAGTAAAAATTGAAAATGGGTACTGTAACGGTTACGACGTTGAAATAGCAAAATTAATAGCAAAGGGACTTAATAAAAAGCTTGTTATAGTAAAAATCAGAGTGGGATGCATTGCTTGGGCCTGCACTGTCTGCAGGAAAGGTGGATATAGTAATTGCAGGAATGTCGCCAACTCCTGAAAGAAAGCAGAGCCTTTCGTTTACAAAGCCTTACTATGAATCAGACCTTGTAGTTGTAGTGAGAAAAACAGTAAATATGCCAATGCAAAGTCTATAAATGACTTCAAAGGTGCAAAAATAACAGGTCAGCAGAGTACCTCATCTATAATGTCATAGATCAGATGAAGGGAGTTGCTAAACAGGAGGCAATGAAAATTTTTCCTTCAATGGTGGTTGCATTAAGTTCAGGTAAAATAGACGGGTATGTTTCTGAAAAGACCTGAGATATTTATGGCAGTAAACTCAAATCCGGAACTTGAATTTATAAGTTTTGAAGGAGAAAAATGGATTTACATATGAAAAATCAGAGCTTGATATATGCCATAGGAGTAGGTGATGAGGAACTGGTAGGTAAAATAGATAAAATACTTGATGAAATAACCCTGAACAGAGAACAGAAAATAATGAACTCTGCAATAAAAATCAGCTGAAAACTGATGAGGTTGGAGAAATGGAGAAAAAGACATTTTTGCATGGGTTGCGTTTTTTGTGGAAAAATAACTGGAAGGGATTTCGACAGGTACATGGAATACTTTTATTTATCTCCCTTACAGGAACAATAGTAGGATTTATAATAGGTTTAGGAGTCACATTAGTAAAAAATATACATACTGATGAAAGAACTCCAAAACTGAAAAAAATACTTAAAATTGCAAATACTATTTTCTCAGTTTATGTTGCAGTATTTAGGGAACACCAATGATAGTTCAGTCAATGGTAATATACTATGGACCAGCTGATATTCTAAAGTTTTCTCCTATGGGAGCCGAATTGTTTATAGTTTCATTAATACAGGAGCATATATGTGAAATTATAAGAGGAGGAATAGATTCCATTGACAAGGACAGTTTGAGGCGGCGAAGCTCTTGAATGACCTCACTCCAAATGATGAGCAGTATAATTTTTCCTCAGATGTTCAGGAGTCATACTTCCCTCAATAGGAAATGAATTTATTATAAACATAAAGGATACTTCAGTATTGAATGTCATAGCGTTACTGAGCTGTTCTATACTTCAAAATGCAATAGCAGGAACTTATTTGAGATACTATGAAGTATTTATTATCACAAGTGTAATTTATTTCTTCCTGACATTTACCTGACTGCAATCCTGAAATATATAGAGAAAAATAGACGGACCTCAAAATTTTGAGTTTTTGGAAGAGGTATGGAAGAAAATTTCAGAATGTTGAGATTTCAGGAGGTAATGCATAATGGAAAGAGGAAATAAAGTAATTGAAATAAAAATATAAGAAAAGATTTTGAAAAGAACAGTTTTAAAGGATATAAACTTTGATGTATACGAAAAGGAAGTTGTAGTATTATAGGATCTTCTAGGAAGTGGAAAATCTACCTTTTAAGATGTATAAACCTACTGGAAAGACCTACTGAAGGTGAGATACTGTTTTCATGGAAAGATATTATTTCAGGAAGCATGCCACTTGTAAAACTGAGGAAAGTAGGAATGGTTTTTCAGCAGTTTAACCTTTTCAACAATCTCAGTGTTCTTGACAACTGTGTAATTGGTCTGATGAAGGTTCTGAAAAATCACGAAGAAGCTGAAAAAGACAGCAAAGGAACTTTTGGCAAAGGTAGGAATGAAAGATTTATTCATGCAAAACCGGCTCAAATATCAGGAGGACAGAAACAGAGGGTTGCAAATAGCAAGGGCACTTGCAATGGAGCCGGAAGTACTTTTTGATGAGCCTACATCGGCACTGATCCGGAAATGGTGGGAGAGGTACTGAAGGTTGGCGAAGGATCTGGCAAAAAGTGGACTTACAATGCTTGTAGTAACTCATGAAATGGACTTTGCACATGATGTGTCAAGCCGTGAGCATTTATGGATCAGGAGTTATAGTGGAAGACGACAGCCTGGAAATAATTTTTGATCAATCCTAAACATGAAAGAACAAAAGAATTTTTATCAAGAATGTTAAACAAATAATAATACTTAGTAAATGCTATGAAGGTTATTAACTTTGATAAAAACAGTTTTACATAAGAAAAATAAATAAATTAATATAAAAATATCAATATTTATATTGATATAAAAATAATGTAAAATAATTAAAAACAATAAATATTATAAGGAGAAATTAATGTCTAAAAAGATGTGAAAAAGCGAATACAGTAGCTAATTTAACTGCTGAAGAAAAAGAAGAATTAAAAGGAAACGAAGAAGGAATCAGACAAGTTCTTATCAATAAGGCAATACTAGATACTGCAAAAATATGAATTTACTACCTGAAGAAAAGGAAGAATTTGATTACCATTTCAAAATGAAAAGGCAAAATTTTTATAGCAAAAAGAAATCGAAGGAAAAATTTCTGTAAATGAAGATGAAGTTACAAGAATTTACAATGAAAACAAAGCGCAATTTGATGCACAAAACATTGGATTCTCTTGATGCTAAGGAAATCATCCAAAAGGGATTTATTACAGCAACAGCTTGTAGTTCTTGAAGATGAAGAAACAAACAAATTAATTCAGGAAATGAAAAATCAGTTAAAGTAACTAAAGAAGAAATTTTATTTTTCAAAAGGAAACTCTGATATAATAAAAAGGAATTGTTATTGGAAAATAAATTGAAAGAAAAATGAAAGAAACTGATTTTTGAGAAAAAGAAGAAGAAAACAAAAATAATTGAAAGTAATGTATATATAAACTTCTACTTAGATCTTCGTTAGAAAAATGTTGTAGTTACTCAAAAGAAGTAGCTGATATTTATGAAGCAGAAAGAGGAAAAATTAGAAATATTACACCTAACGATGCATATAATCAAATTGCAAAACGGATTATTAAACAACAAAAGCAAACGAAGAAAGAATAATATTGTTAATATATCTGAAGAATATAAAGTAGAAGATGAAAAGAAAACTTAAAATAATAATTTAAAGTGTATAATCTTATACATTAAATAGAAGTAAATTAGCGAAAATTTCTTGACAACAATGGGAAATAGGATATAACATGAAATGTAATCCTTTTCCCACAAAGGGACCGGATATATCCTATAAATTATAAGAGAAATTAGGAGGATAGTGAACAAATGTACTGTAATGCAAAAAGAAAGAAGAAGTAACAAGAAACTGGTATGAAATAGATGCAGAAGGAAAAACATTAGGAAAATAGCTGACTGAAATAGCTGTAAGATTAATGGGTAAACACAAACCAAGTTACACACCACATGTTGATGGAGGAGATTTCGTAGTAGTAGTAAATGCGGATAAATTTGCTGTAACTGGATGTTGAATAAGAAATACGATAGACATAGTGATATCCTGGAGGATTAAAAGTTAGAAGTCTTGAAGAAATGCTTGAAAAGAGAAACCTACTGAAGTAATAAGAAAGCTGTTGAGAGAATGCTACCCAAAAACAAATTAGGAAGTCAAAATGATTAACAGATTAAAAATTTACACTGGAAACTGAGCACGACCATGTAGCTCAAAACCAGAAAGAATAGAATTATAGGAGGTAATTTTTCGTGGCAGAAAAATTCAATATTTAGGAACAGGTAGAAGAAAGACTTGCAGCAAGAGTGATTAATACCAGGTGAAACAGGGGTAACAATAAACGGTAAAGATATGAGATTATTTGGAGGAAGAGAATTACTTGCCAAAATAGTTGAACAACCATTAGAATTAACAGGAAACATTAAATAAATACGGAGTAAAAAGTAAATGTTAACGGTGGAGGAAATACAGGTCAGGCAGGAGCAATAAGACACGGTGTTTCAAGAGCCTTATTATTGCTGATGAATCTTTAAGAGGAGCTGTAAAAGAAGCTAGTGATTCCTCATAAGAGATTCAAGAATGGCTGAAAGAAAGAAATACGGGAAAAAGAAAGCAAAGAAGAAGCCCACAATCTCAAAAAGATAATATTATTATTTCATATTCCCTTGAAAACATTGTTTTCTCAGGGTTTTTATTGGAAAGATTTTTGTTTTAATGCACAAAATTTGATATAATACGCTCAAACCAGATCAAAAAGGAGACAGAATTATGTGAGTTGGATGAGTTGTGGCTTTTAGTTGTAGGTGCAGGTGTACTTATAGATGATATTAAGAAAAGAAAAAGATAAAGATGAAAAATAAGGAAAAATCAAATGAGAAAAATAGAAATATTTAATTTGAAAAACTTTATTTTTATCAAACATGACATATATTATTTTGAAGAGTAGGCTAGATAGCCTTTTTCTATAGTAATATTCATAAAGTAAAAGTCAAAAATGATATTGTAAAATTATAATATTAATGGTAAAATTAAAATAGAAACAAATTTAAGTTGAAAGGACTGAAATATGGAAAATGCCAGGGAATGTTAGGGTTCATTTATTGGAGTGAAACACCTGGAATTATATTATATGTAAAAGTTAACGAGAATAAAACTTTTATGGTTCACCAGGCAATAGTTATGTATTACGGTGCTGTTGCTGGACATCATTTTTAATAGAAAAACTGAAAAGAAAGATTATGATGAATTTCAGAAAGAAAAGTAGATTTAATACAACAACAAGAGAAAATTTTTCAGCTGGTATGGTCAGCAATTCCGGAATTATAGGTGTTATCTGGCAGAACTTATTAACTTTATTTTAGATCTGAAAGCAAACAACCTGAGTACCCTATTGGGAAAATCACATCATATACAAATGGAAAATATATTCTCGTCTGAATATCCCTATTTAGTATATGGAGTTATAAGCTCAGGATTAATCGTATTTGGCATGGGAGTATTAGTTTATCAGAGCTGGAAAATGACTAAAATCATATACGAGGTTATAGAGTATGAAAACAATTTTAGAAGACAAATATCATATGGATGCAAAAATAAAAGATTTTGGAGTAGACTTGTAGTAAGAGAATAATAACAACAGGAGATAAACTGATAAAAAGAAGGAAAAATAGAAAAGCGAAGTCAGGATAAAAATTGTGAAGTAATCCGGTATATAAAGGATCAGTTTTTGTTTCCAGCATATTTTTGTTTCTACACAAAATGGAAAAAGTCTATAAATGTGACGGAAGAAGAAAAATAATAGACAGTTAAGTATGATTTTTGAGCGAACACCTGAAGTAGTTGATTTTACAACAGGTGGAAAAATTATTTTTATTGAAAATAATACACTCTTTGTTCGTATGATGTAATACGAAGGAACTCATATTACCTCAATCTTTTTCGTGAAAATATGACCAGAGGAAATTACAGAATATTCACAAGTGGGGGAAAACGTAATACCGAAAATATAGGGAACTGCATGAAAAAGAATAAAATAAATATTTTTGACAGCAAGCTTGAAAAATATTTGATATAAAAACGGAAAAAATAATCATATTTATTCTAAAAATTGTAGGAATTGAATATCTTGCTGAACAGATAGTGGAGAGACGAAATATGGAATATAATCGAATCAGAAATGTATAATTCAATTAAGATTTCCAATTCCAGAATAACTTTTTATCGAGAAAAATGACAAAAATTATTTTTATAGGTACTGGAACAGGAGATCTTATAATTACAGATGAAACTTTTTAAAAATACAGGTAATACAGAATATTTTAAAATGAAATAACAAAAATATGCGTAATAGAAGATGAAATTTTTGTTCTTGGTGTTGAAAATAAAATAGTGAAACTTAAAATAATAGATGAAACAAATGAAGTATAATATTCAGAGAATGGAATTTCATGGAAAAATATAACATACATGAAGATTATTATGATTTTTCACTGTGGAAAAAGTGACTCGCAATAAATAGTTTTATAAAATGTATGGAAATAAGAAAAATAGAGTACATCTCATGAATATATATTTAAGGCGTTAAGAAGTTCAATTTCCTCAAGAAAAAGTGTGTATACTTTCCAATGAACCGTATTCTCAAGGTGAAATAGCTAATGGGCTTGCATTTGAGGTTAAAAATATCTTGGGTTAATCATGAAATAAACATTTCATTGAAAATATATTAAAATTACTATATAAAACTTATGCTGGAAAAATGGAAAGATATTGAAAAGATAAGAAAAGAAAATAAGCCACAACGAGTTTAATATACTCGCCAAATGAACTATTTAAATCGAAAAGCAGGAGCTTCTTTTAAATTCATCACTGACAGCTATCGAGGAAAACAGGGAACATAATAAATTCTGAGCATCCTTTTACAAGAGATTTAATGAGTATATTTCAACAAAAATAAAATATGGTGTACTTGCTCTGGGGGAAAAAGATGTAGAACAGTTTGATATTTTAAAATGGAGAAATAATAAAGAGTAATCATCCTGCAAAAGGTGGACATTCAGAAGGTGAAAAGGATTTTCTGAAGGGAGATTTTTGAAAAACAAAAGACACATAAATTAGCTAGAAATAAAAGAGATTATATTTTTGGAGAAGTGGAGGAAGAAAAGGAGAAAATATAAATGAATGGTTGCGAAAAATAAAATTGATATTGTTGTGCCCCCATATAGCGGGCATTTGAATCCTGTATTGGGATTAATAAAGATTTAATAAATGATGAAAATATGATATATGTATTCATACAGGAGCTAAAAAAGGAATTTTTTAAAATAATCTAGGGAATTAAATGTGAAGTTGTCCTCAAAGGATAAACCTTCAGTATTTGAAAATATTGTAAATACATCAAAACAAACGAATATGTTTATATATTATAAGTGCAGTTCAGATCAAAATATGGCACTTGTACCGGAGCTTGTGAAGGAGCTTGAGGAAAAAGTTCAGGAAAGAAAGCCGGATGTGATAATAGCTGATTTTATGTCGCACCTGCTGGATGATGAGCTGATAAGTTTGGAATTCCTTGACTTCAAGCATCAACTCCTTTTATAGTAGAAAGCAAAAACGACAACGCCACTTATATGGGTGGATGGTATCCGAGAGAAGGATTAATATACAAAAATTAGAGATGCTGTAGGAAGATTCGTAATCAGAAATTTTAAGAGGGCAGTGTGTTTTTAGTCAGAAAAGAGCTGAAACCTCTGGGATTTAAATTATATGATAAAATGGGAAGAAAATATATACTCACATTATTCAATGCTTGGGCTAGAAATGAAGGAACTTGAATTCAGGGATGACTTTCCTAAGCAATTTATACATGCAGGTCCTTGCTGTGAAGGATTTGATAAAAATAAATGAATTTTCCTGATACATATGGGAAAAGTTATATTTCTGACAAGTGGAACTCATGTCTCTGGGGAAAAATGACCTGGTAGAAATTGCAAAGGAACCAGAAATATATCCTGATACTTGCTATATTGTATCTCTTTGGAAATTATGCGAAAAAGATGAGCCTGTGGAAAACCTGCTGAAAACATATTTGCTTTTATCAGCATGCAGATTATGACACTTTCCTTCCAAAGGTAGATTATATAATTCATCACGGTGGAACAGGTATTTTGTATAATGGAATAAGATTTAACAAAACCGTGCAATAATTCCTCTCTGACTATGACCAGTTTGACTATGCTGCTAGGGCTGCAATGGTAGAAATAGGATTTCCGGCAAGTCTTAAGTCGAGAAAGTCTGTAATAGATGTGTTGGAAAATGTTAAACAAGAAGGAATGGAAAAAGTTGGAGAAAATGTCGGAGGATTTTAAGAAATACAATCCAAGTGATGTTCTGAAGAGGGAAATAGAAAGACTTGTAAAGAAACAAAATATTTTTGAAGAAGTTATCTAATTATGGAAAAACGTTATTTGTCTGTTTCTTCCTTAAGATGACTTCTGTTTTTATTTATTGAATTTTTATAGAAATGATATTTAGGAATAATATGAATAAAATAATATAATATTTTAGGGAGATGATTTTCTGTCATATAATCGTAATTTTAATATATATATAGGAATAATTAAAAATAATAATAAGACAATTAAATTCAGAAAGATATTCAGGAAAGGAAGAAGAAAATGAGAAGGGAAAATATTGGATATTCTGGATAAAATTAAAAGTTGATTTTGAGCCATTGAGCAGAACTTCAAAGTCATAATATAAAATGAAAAATTTTTAGATAAAATATTAGATATGTAAAATTGACACAAATTACTGTAAAATGATATTGCATTGCATGAAGATATTTGCTCATGGAAAATTAAAATAAAAACCGGACATGGAAATTTTTAAAATTTGATTTACTTATGTCTGAGAGATATGGAAGATTTCAGAAAACTGCATTGACGGAAAAATTATTAAATGAAATGGCAGACATCAGATATAATTAAAATGAGAAAATTTATTATATAGAAGAAAAATGACTATTTATTTTGATAAAAAGAATTATTTATGGAAATGTCTGAATATAATCGATGAATTGATGCATCATTAACATCCTTGGAAAATTTTATGGAAATAATAGATGAAATAAGAATTGAAAATCTTAATTATAGAAATTGATTTATAGGAATAAATTATATGTCTCATTGTAAAATCCACGTTTTTAGTTTATAATATTCTAGAGAGATCGCAGGTGATATAAATGAAAAACTTGATTTAGGAGAAATTAGGAACAGAATAGATAATATTGACAGAAAATTAGTTGAATTGATAGAAGAAAAAGAATGGAAATTGTAAAGGAAGTTGGTGCGTTATAGCAAAAGAAAACGGCATGAAAATATTCGGACAGAAAAGCAAGGGAAGAGGAAGTAGTAACATCTTTCAAATGTCAAGATGCGAAGAGCTGAAACATTATATAGAAGGCATACTAAGGATACAATGGATTCGCAAGGAATGTCAGTTTAAAAATAGGTAGTCCGGGTAAGAATATGTAAATGATCTGAATTTTAATGGGAAAAGTTAGATATACAGGGGGTTCCAGGGGCATATGCATATTGAAGTGATGGTTAATCTGCTGAAAAATAGTAAAAATTCAGAAGGTCATATGAGCCGAGTGCTGAAGAGAGATTTTAAATTTTGACACCCACAGGAACTAGTGGAAGGAGTTGAAGCTGGAAAGGTTGACTTTGCAATTCTTCCAATAGAAAATTCAATAGTGGGGAAGTAAGAGATAGTATAGACCTTATAAACTAAAACGTACATTTATATTGTTGAAAGTAAAACATAAGACAGAAATACAATCTTCTTGGAATTAAGGGAAGTAAAATAGATGATATAAAAAGAGTTTATTCCTCATGAACAGGCACTTGCGCAATGTTCAGAATTTTAGGAAAGTATCCTGAATGAAAAATAAGAATGAACAATCAGCGCTTAGGTGCAAAATATATAGGAGATACAGGAAATAAGGCAAAATGCAAGGCATGGCCAATATGGAAACAAGGAAAATGTACAATCTGGAATTGCTGCAGCCTGACGTAAACTACGAGAAGGAAAATTTCACAAGATATTGTTTCGAATAAAAATCTTATTTATGAAAACAGTGAAAAATAAGGTACATTACAAGTACATGAGATGGGAGCACTTATGAAGCTTTTGAAGGTATTTTCAGATTACGGTCTGAATATGGTGAATGAAGTCAAGACCGAAAACAAATAAGCCTTGGGAATATTATTTCATATAGATTTTGAAGGAAATTTGGAAGAGGAAAAGTTGAAAAGCTTTGGAAGAAATAAGAGAAAAGTCCATATATTTACAAATTTTAGGAAATTATAAGGTATATAACGTAGAAATTTAATAAAATGATAGGAAAAAGATGAGATTAGATAGATTTTGAGCCAATTCGGGCGTAGGAAAACAAGAAAAGAAGTAAAAGATATATTAGAAAATAAAAGTAAATGATGTTAGGTATGTTAGACGGGAGTGTTGCACGTGCTGAAAAGGAGGATGTTAGTAAAAGGTGGTAATGATGAAAGTTAGAATTACAGACCTAGGCGGTATGTATAATGATGAACAAACCTGACGGAGCAATTTCAGCAACAGAAGATAAGGAACATAAGATTGTTATAGATTTACTGGGGAAACAATTACAGGATGCATATAGCCTTTTTCCTGTAGGAAGACTTCAGATATAGATACTGAAGGACTTCTAATTTTACAAATGACGGACCTCTACTACAATCTGCCTTCGCTCCAAATAAACATGTGGATGCAGCATTATGGAACTGAGAGATCCGTAACAGAAGAAGCTGCTAAAAAGCTTGAATCAGGAATTGAGCTTGAAAGGTGACTTTGTTACGAAAATGCTAAAAGTTGGAGGTAATTGAAAAGTCAGTAAAGAGCCGATAAACACAGGAGAGAGAAATCAAGCAAAGCCCATATTACAATAAGTGAAGGAAACATCACTGCAGTTAGAGAATGTTCAAGGGCTGTAAATAACAAGGTGGAATATCTGAAAAAGAATTCAGATGGAAACTCTGTGCTGATGAAAAACTTATAGGAGAATATAGGAACTCACTGAAAAGGAACTGGAACACTAAAAATGATAAGATTTTTGGAAGGAGAAAATGACTGGGACTTCTAGGAGAAAAGTGCTCAGGACATAGCTATATCTGAAGGAAATTATGAAATATAAACTTTCATGAAAAAGATGTGCTGGTAAGCTAATTGAGAAAGAAATGAGGATATGCCCTCTTTATGCGCAGGAACCGCGTGAAGGTAAATTTGACGGAGTAAACGTTACAATTCCATATAAGAATGTAGTAATGAATTGTATAGACAGTATTTCAGACTCTGCAAGAAAAATAGAGGTCAACACAACAACCGTTATGAAAACTTATCGGGGACAACACCGATTATGGATTTTACTTTGCAGCAGAATGATATTAATGTAAAGGACGCAGACTCCTCATGCTGGGAAACAGGTGGAGTGGCAAAAGGCTGTGTATAATGTTCTTTATAGATGAAGGAGCTTAAAATATATATTTTGGCCACAATATCAGAAAATGATTCTTTGAAATAAGAAAAGGAGACAGGCTTACATACACTATTCTGAAATAAGAAATGTGAGAAATGTAAACCTGATTGGTAAACTGTACGCCGGTAGGGATGGTATCCTGCTGCAAATATGACACCTCTGGAAGAAGTGACATGATAAACACTCGACTGTGTAGTGATATATAATATATAATCCTGAAGAAACGGTTCTCATGAAAAATATAAGGAAAGAAATGTGTAGTCGTGTAAATGGTCTTACAATGCTTATATATTTCAGGGCAATAAATCAGAAGAAATATGGAAATGATGAAAAATATGATGATGGAAGTTCTGAAAAAGTTCATGAAAAATTATCAGAAAAACTTACAAATAAATAAAATATGAAGGTAAGTAATAATGAAAAATAATATTAACAACTTTAATGGAATATCTTTATTAGGATTTTCCTTACAAATACAAGGAAATAATATATAGGGGAGTAAGACAGAAACAGACTTTGATAAGTATTTTAATGGAAACTAGGAATACTAGAAGGATTCAAATCTTTAAATAGAGTGTATCCTGAAATTATTCTTGATTATACAATGAAATACAGACATTTGATAATGAAATTGAAGACTTGGAAAAATGAATGATGGAAGAAAATATATTGAGACCTATTGCCAAGTTTTAATGGAATATATTAATGAAAAATCTGGTTTTTACAAAGAATTTTTCTGAAAACTTTTTAGGAAGAAAAGGATGATTTTCAGTCATATATTTACACTGCAACTTCTATAAGTCTGAAAATTTTACTTAAATATGAACATTGCTGGAAGTAGAAAAAACAAGTCATTAGAAGAAAATGTAGATGGTAATGGATTATTTGTATCATAGTGAGATGAGAAAACGAAGGAAGATTGTTGAAATGAGTACAAGGGAGCTTGGATACAGACTTGTTTCAAATGAATTTGCAAAACTGAATGCCAAATAGATAAAAAATGTATTCTGGAAGCAGAGCTGTAGTAATGGAAACAGTAAAACCAAGTTTAAGAAAAACCAAAAATTATAAAGCAACATCAGAAAATTTTGATGCCAAAAAACAACAGTCCACGTTTAAAGGCTGAAATCAAAAGAAAAAAAAAAAGATGATAAGATTTGAAAAATTATCTGATTTAAAAATTTTTAATACAAAGTTTACACCGGAGTGTAGACGAGCAACAGCAGCAATAATGGAGAGACAGATATATGAAGCAGTAGATAGGAAACATATATGAAGTGCGATGATCTCTTCAGCTGAAGTTCTGGATGGGGATGAACTCTGAAATATGTGGAAGCAAGAAGAGGTTTTTAACAATCCTGACAGTACAGAAATATTTTGTGCCTGGAGAACACAGAAGACCTTGTAACTTATGGAGATTTCTTATTATCACTACATGGCAAAATACAGTAAAGGAGTATTTGTATAAAATTGTCACACACAGGTTATACAGATGGTTTTAGTACAGTTGCTCGAAAAATACAGTCTCGATCCTGATCGACTGGACGTAAATCTGGGAAATGTGTACAGAAAAGGAGGCAAACTGTATGCAGTCAGATCTTGTAGATGTTCTTTTTGCAATGATAAATTATGAAATAGGAAAACATGGATATACAATGTTTGGATTAAATATGGATTTGACTCACTTATATACTTTTATCGTAAAGCGAAGATCTCATACGGTAAAGAATAAAGAAAGTGACAATTCTATTTACATACTGTTTGGATCTTGTGAATTTCTGTGAAAAATATCTACAATGAAACATACGAAGTAACAGGATTTAGGAACAGAAAATATAAGTTGAGATTTCCTGAGAAAAGCGGGAAGATGGATTCCATACGATCGTTTAAAAACAAGGCTTCAAATATTGTTGCAAATGACATTGATGAAAAATAATGAAAAATTACTGTTTCGATTCCTGTAATTGTTCACAAAGTAAAAGTCTATTTTATGGAAACAACTTTACAGATAAGCTAAATATACAAGAGTTTAATAAATCGAAGGAGAAAAGAATGTTTGATTTTGAAAATGGTGATATAAACATAATGCTAAGCATGATAAATATGAAATTGGAGAGATGAATTTTCAAGTCTTGAAAAGCTTTGCAAAATTATTATTCCTTTCAAAGGAAGAAATTATAAAAGACTGGAAGAGGGATATCAGTACAACGAAAATGGAAAATCACAGTTTAAAAGAGTGTGTAGAATATGGAAAATATATATAAATAGAAATATAGTTCTTATAGGAATGCCTGCAAAAGTGAAAAGTACACTAGGAAAACTTCTTTCAGATAAATTATGAGTACTATGATGTGGATAAATATCTGGAAAGAAAAGAAAAATGTAAAAATAAGCACTATTTTCAGAAAAGGGGAAGAGCATTTTAGAAATCTGAAACAAAATATTTAAGAGAACTTTCCCAGAAAAATGGAATAATAATTTCAGGTGGCGGGCAGAAGCGAAGAAAATATGGAATACTTAAGGAGGAGAAGTTGTATTCCTGAGCAGGAAAAATAGAGGATATAGCGAAGGAAAACCATGAAGCCAGACCTCTGAAGGATATAAATAATATTTATAAATTGCATGATGAAAGAATAGAACTTTATAAGAGATATTCTGACATTATTATAGAAAATAACGGAACATTACAGGAAGTTATAGACAGGACAGTTGAAGAGATAGGAAAAAGATTTTACAAAATAATCTTATGTAATGAAAGGAGAAATGAAAAATATTTATTATAATGGTACCAAATTTAAATTTTCTCGGAATAAGGGAAAACAGGAATTTATGGAAATGATAATTATGATTCTTATGTGTTACTATTCAGGAAAAATTTCGTGATAAAATATATATAGAAATTTTTCAGTCAAATTATGAAGGTCGGATACTAGATATTATTCAAAAATGGTTATTATGAAAAGATTGACGGGATTGTTATCAATCCAGCTTACACCCGCTGCAGCGGTGCAAACTCTTATTGATGCACAAAATCGCATCTATTCCAACAGTTGAAGGCGCACATCTGAGTGATATTCACAAAGCAAGCACTTGTCAGAAAATTTGTGTGACTGCCTCGCCTGTGTACTGCAAATATATGGAAAAGGTAAAAGAAGGATATGTAGAAGCTAAGTCGAATATATTATGAAATCTTTTGAAAATGAGAATATTTTAGTTTTGTAGTATTCGTAGTTTGTCTGTGCATCGTATTTTAGATTAATAATAGTGAGGAGAAATATGGAATTTAGGATAACAGTGCGTTGATATATGTAGAAGATAGCCGAAAATGTCGATTTCTTCCGGCGTAGTACAGCAAAAAGAGCTGACAGGAACATGCAGAGAAAGAACAAAGTAGTGCTGCTGCTGATGTTGGAGGAGCCATACCCAGTCGCAAGATTTGGGTTTATAGAAAGCACCCCATTGGCAGCAAAAAGAAATGGAATTATTCAGGATGAGCATGTAGCATGATGGAGCTTGTACAGGTGCCATCATGTGGGAAGCTATGAATCAGATAGAGTCTGAATATAAATGGACGAGCGTTGCAGTGGACTGCAGTGCAAGAATGGTAGACATTTCAGGAGTGGCAATATTCCTACGCGGAATACCAGTTTAATTGAAGTTAGGCTGAGCAAAGTACAGGATGGAGTTGCAATTTTACCTAGTGAACAAGAAGGAGGAACGCAACGAAAATAGCGTTGGATACTATAGATTGTTCATATTGATATGGACGGATATTTGATACTGAAACAGTTTATTTGGAATATGGAAAAGCTTTTAAAGGAATTAGCTATGAAGTTACAGATGAGTTGTGGAAAAAACTGCAGATTGACTAATGAAGAAGCAAAGGAAATTTATTCGAAGAATTTTAAAAAGATTTTCCATATGATGAAATAACTGCAAAAGTATATAATTATATAATAGATGAAGCTAAAAAGGAGATATCCTTTAATGACAGGAGCAAAGAAATGCTTGATTTTCCTGCTCAAAAGCGAAAATGATTTTGGGAACATCAGCAGACAGCTTTATGGTTAATACACATTGGAAAGTAAAAGATATAAAGAACTACTTCAGCCATATAATAACTGCTAATGATGTTGAAAGAGGAAACCGGACCCTGAGGTATTTTTACGTGGTGCAGGTAAATTGAATATAAACTTATAAAACAGTAGTTTTTGAAGATTCAATGGAGTAAAAGCGGCATATGGCAGGAATGATACTGTAAATGCATACCTGATAAAATTTACCCTGTTGAAGATATAGAAGATATGCTTTACAAAAAAATTGATAACTTTCATGACAGCAGAATATTTTAAAACACATTAAGCAAAGATAAGATATTTTAAATTAATGAAAACTTCATACATAACAAAAGAAAGAAATAAAATATAAAAAATTTTAAAAATCTTTTTTTTAAAAAAATAGGGTATACTATAATGTAGAGAATATGATGGAGGTGTTATGGAAATTTTAGCTATGATTTTAGCAGGTGGAAGAGGTCAGACTTGATATACTTTCTGGAAAGAGGTTAAACCAAGCGTTCCTTTTGAGGAATTAGAATTATTGATTTTGCATTGAGTAACGTTCAAATTCAGGGATTTACGATGTAGCGTTATTAACACAGTATTACCACTTTCTGTTAAATGAACATATAGAACCAGGAAAACCATGGGATTTTGACAGAAGGGATACAGGAAATACAATGCTGCAACTTCATGAAAAACCGAGAAATGGTAGTATCAAGGTACCGTTGATGCAATCAGACAGAATATAGAATTTATTAGGAAATAGAAAACCTAAATATACCGATTTTATCAGGAGATCATATTTACAAATGAATTATAAATGGTTACTGCCGATCATTTGAAAAGCAACGCTGACTGACAATTGCAGTTCAGGAAGTACCGATAGAAGAAGCTATGAAGATTTGGAATTTTGAAGTTGATGAAAATAAAAATTTTAATTTTGAGGAAAACCGCAGAACCTAAGAGTAATCTGCATCTATGGGAATTTACATATCAACACAGAAGTACTTTCTGGAATATCTGGATGCCTGAAGAAGATCTGGATTTTGGAAAACACGTTATTCCACAGATGATCTCATGAAGAAAGAAAAGGCCGTTCAATGCTATGACAGCTACTGGATGGATGTAGAACTTATGATTCTTATCTTGATGCTAACCTCGATTTAACAAAAGAAATCAGAAGAAACAGGAATAAATCTCTATGATCCTGAATGGAAAATTTACACAAGTTAGTGAAGATTTCGCACCCAGGAAGAACAGGGGTAACAGGAAGGTGTACTGAATTCATTAATCTGTGACGGTTGTAAAATTGAAGGAAGAGTTGAAAACTCAGCATTGGGGCCTGGAGCAACAGTGAGAAAAGGATGTACCGTTAAGAACAGTATTATTTTCTCAGGAACTTATATAGATGAAAATACTAACTTAGATACAATGATTATAGATAAGGGAGTATACGTAGGTAAAAATTCCATATTAGGTTATGGAGATGATTTCAGTGCAAATCATGAAAAACCTGATTTGTTGTCAAGAGGTATAAGTGTAGTAGGTAAAAAGGCAATTCTTCCTGACGGATCTGATTGCAGGGAAGAAATGCAAGAATATTCGGAGGAGTAAAATTACATCGATGGCAATAAATTTGTTCATCGTGGTGAAACAATAAAAGGACAGGAGTGATTTAGCTTGAAAATAGTTTATCTTGCCTCAGAAGTTTATCCTTTCTTTAAAACAGGGGGATTAGCTGATGGGCTTCAGGCTTTGCCTATGCAGGAATTAGGACATGAAGTCTCCATAATAATGCCGAACATGATAAAATTCTTTAAAATACTTTCTGAAAATTAGAATGGGTTGCAAGATTGAAAGCCATGGGGATGTATTTAATCTGGTAAACATCCTGACGATAAATAACTATTATTTCATTGAAAATATAGGCGTTGTATGAAAGAGGACGTGCTTTACGGGAGATAATGATGAAGATGTCGTCATGCTATACAGGTTTTCAGAATCTGCACTAAGATTTCTTTAAAGGAAATTAATTTACAGGCTGATATATTACACTGTAATGACTGGCAGATGCAGGCCCGGTACCTTATTTTCTTAATGTAAGATATAATAATGATCCTTTACTGGGGACATGAGGAACAGTTTACACAATACATAACTTAACGTATCAGGGAAGATTTTCAAAATTTTCATTTGAGAGAATGATATCATATAGGTGGCCATGATTTAAACTTCTTTATGCAAATAGGAATAGGGTATGCAGTGATGTTGTAAATACTGTAAGTCCGACTTATGCGAAGAAATAAAAATATCCTTATTTCAGTGAAGGTCTGGAATGGACAACAAATGCGAAAAGATTTGACGGTGTACTTAATGGAATTGATGTTGAAGAATTTGACCCTGAAACTAATCCGGATGTTATAAATCATAATAAGGATACATTGGATAAGAAAAAGAGAATATAGACTCAGGAAAACTGGGACTACTGGTAGTGAGATAATCTTTCTGATTTCCATGGTTACAAGACTTGTGAAGGAGGGACTTGATTCAGTGGCAGTGCTGGAAAATCATTACAGTATGATGCTGTTCAGATTGTGATTTTGTGGTAGCGGTGATAAATTCTATGAAGATTATTACAACTATCTGACAGTTAAGTATCCTGGACAAGTTTAAAAGTATACTCTAGATATAATCCACATCTTGCAAAATGAACTGTATGCAGGAAGTGATTTCTCTCTCCTGATGCCTCTCAAGATATGGAACCTTGCGGGCTTAGCCAAACGATAGCCATGAGATTTGGAGCAATACGATTGTGGGCGGAAACAGGAGGATTGAAGGATGCAGTAAGACCGTATAATATTTTTGACAGATGAAGGAATGGATTCTCATTTACAAACTTTTAATGCAGATGATATGTTGTTTACAATAAAAGCAGTTGAAGGTATACGATGACAAACCTGAAATCTGGGAAAAACTTGTAAAAAGAACATGGATCTGATTTTCCAAGTGGACAGATCTGCGAGAGAATATTTTGAAATTATATGAATTAGTAAAAGCTGGTAATAATAAAAGCAGGATGTAACTCAAATATAATGCAAACAAAGATGTTTTATCTCAGAAGAATGTGTTTATTTGAAACAGTAGACTTTGAGTAGTCCTGTTTTGTTATTTGTAATGAAGGAAAATAACTTTAATGTTTAATTTTTATTTTGAAGGAGATGAGAAGTAACTTCTATAAGTGAAAACGATTTTAAATGTTTACACTCTATTGTATATCAGGGAGAAAGCTCTGAGTGGAAGAAATGGGACGCACATTTTGATGATGATGCAAATTTGCACTGATTATGAAAACTGGAAAGATAGCAGATAAGTCTGATAATATAAAAGGAATTTATATTGACGGAATTCTAATGGGAAACAGTAAGCAGACACTGGGAAGACAGGAAAACCAGATGGCTTGAAGTTGGAATAGTAATCTATGACAGCAATTACTGGATATGGAGGATATGGAAGCGAAGGCACTTAAAAATCTGGACAACAAAAACATTTTGATGATTTTCCTGAATTGGAACATATTGGTCTGACAACCTGGAGTGGAAATATGTCCATGATGAAAAGCCTGACATTGATATAAGCTGGAAGGAAGAATAAAAGTAAGATATTATATGAATGAATACTTTGACCTATGAAATATGGAGTATATGGAAGAATGGGAAAAGTTTAAAATAAGGGGAGAAAAATGGAAAAGATAATAAAAGAAGAAAACCATTTGGATATAAACTGGTAGGAAAACTGCTGGCTTCAATGGCAATTCCGGCAGTAGTGAAAATTTAGTAAATGCACTTTTATAATATAGTGGATCAGATATTTATAGGGCAGGGAGGGATATCTTGGGAATGCCACTACGAATATTGCATTTCGATTACGACAATATGTCTGGCAATAGGGCTTTATGATGAATAGGTTCTGCAGCAAAATTTTAATCTTGAACTTGGGAGAAAAATACGGACAGGGCAAGGGAAGTTGCAGGAACAGCGCGGAGAACTCTTGTAATTATAGGAATTTTTGCACTTGATTACAATATTGATAAAGCCTATGATGGTTTCATTCGAGCAACTGGATATTGGATTATGCAATGAAATACAGGAATTACATCTTTTCGTGTTCCTTTTCACTCAATAGGGCAAATCCTCTTGTAAGAGCAGATGGGGAAGTCCAAAATACTCAATGATGGCAATAGTTGTAGGTGCGATTTTAAATACAGTTCTAGATCCGGTGTTTATGTTTGTTTTTTAATATGGAATAGCAGGGCAGCCTGGGCGACAGTTATAAGTGAAAATTGTTTCAGCACTACTGCTTGCTTATTATTCAAGATTTAAGACTGTAAAATTTCAAATGAAGGATTTTATTCCCAAACTGGAATTTGTAAAAGTTATAGTATCACTTGGTATTGCTTCTTTCATAGTTTCATTTTCAACTACAATTATACAGATTACAACAAATAATCTTTTAAAAAATATGGAAGTATGTCAGTTTATGGCAGTGATATTCCAATTGCAGTTGCGGGAATTGTTGCAAAAATAAATGTCATGTTATAGCTATTGTACTGAGGATTGTGCAGGGGGACAGCCAATATTTGGTTACAACTATGGAGCAAAAGAATTACAGGCGTAAGCGGAAACGATGAAGGTACTTCTAAAGGTTACGTTATTTCTTTCCAACAGTGACTTTTATTATTTTTCAGAGTTTTCCTGTTCAGATAATTTCTCTATTTGGTTCGAAGTAAACTTTATTTTGAATTTTGCAGTAAAGTATGAGGGTATTTCTAATGTTCATATTTATCAATGGAATACAGATTTCCGCATCAACATTTTTCCCTTCAATTGGAAAGCCTGTAAACAGGTGTGATTATTTCCTGACAAAACAGATAATAGTGTTATTACCATTACTGATTATATTTCCATTTTTGAGTGGATGGGATAATGTATGCAACTCCAGTTACAGATTTTATTTCATTTATAGTGGCGGTACTTTTCTAATAAACGAATTTAAAATGCCAAGGGAATAGAAAAGACAGGATACTATTATCTGGATATAAAAAGACTGTTTCAGAATGAAAAATATAAATAAAGTTTATATTTTCTCTTGAAACGACTTTCTCTTTAAGAGGCTTATATATATTCATAGGAGAATTATCAATGAGTTTTTTCATACAAGCTCATATAGCTTTCTTTCCATAAAGCAAGTCTCAGTTGCAAATTTTTCAGCTTCTAGGTGACATTTTTGCAATTTTTATTTAATGCATTTTGTTCAGCAACTCTTTTTCATAGTCTTTTATTTTTGTAAATATTTATTTTTAACATCATCAGATGCATTTTTCCATATTAATATTTACATTTTCTGCAACCCAGTAGAATGAATCTGGATTATATGCAGTTCCTTTACATGGTAAGTGTCATAAGTAGCTTTTATATTACCACAATAAGGAACAAATGGAGAATATTTAGCTCCAGCCATTGCCAGCCACATAACTCCTCCTACATTTGTAGGTAAGTCTTTTTAATTTGGAAAATATGAGTTTCTATACCGTCTTCATTGCTTATAGGATATTTAGCAGTGTCATTGTTTTGTTTTTCTTTTTGCAACTGTAAAGTTTGTATTTTCAGACGTTTTCTTACAAACAATACATCCTGTACAGATATGTCTCTAGTTTGGAAAAAGTTCGTAAACTCGTCAGTATAAGTGATATTTGCTTTTTGAGTTTAATTGCAGGATTCCTGAATAAGCACGTGAACGGTTTCGTCTGTCATTTCAGGAGCGTAAGATTTTGCTAGGCGCATTTTTCCGTCTACTGTAACGTAGCTTCCATCTTTTGCAACTTTTTCGATATCATCAGATTTTTATTACGTTATTTTATCAGTTTAAATCAACAGTTCCAGGAAATAAGTATTTGAGAATACAGAGAATTTGTCATCAGGGTATTTTATGGCAACAAAATTGATGTCCTGAATAGATTTCAATGTACCACATTTCTTTTTATCAGCTATTACAAGTACGTTTCTTCGGCAGCACCTTTAGTCTTAATGATTTCAGCAAGACTAGAACCTTCCTTGCAGTTTTACATAGGAAGAATAACAGTAGGTATTGAGATTCAGCAAGACCGTCTTTAACTATAGCGTCAACCTTCTGAATTTTTCTATTAGCATCAGCTGAAACTGTAGATCTATTGCTACACAAATTCATTGAATCCTGCTTCATCGAAATATTCCGTCATTCAGAGTAACATCAGGAAACGGCAGTGTATGTATCTGTTTCAGGAATTGACATGTAATCCATTACTTATCTTTAAATACTGCACCAGGCTGGTTTTACTCTTTCATAAACGACAAAGTTTTGTTATGATCAGGCTCAGCGTAGAAATCTTCATTCTTCCGATATAACTTCCGTCAGTTGTCATCCTTTACCTACAATAACTCCTGTCATGCAAGAACATATGATGTGAAAAATTCAAGCATCAGAATAAATAATGTCAGTAGGAACATTGTAAACTCATACTATCATCTCCTATATTATAACATTTGTTATATAATAATAGATGTTATACAGATCAGTAGGAAAATTTCTTATGATGTATAATTGATATATTTTTAGAAAAAGTAAATTATAATTGATATAAATATAGTAAAATAAGTAGTAAAACGAATAGAATCATTTTACACATTTCATAAGGTAACATATAAATTTATTTTGAATTGGAGGGAGAAGCAGTGTTCAAATACAATTGAACATTAATCTCGAAAGAAGAAATCTAGAAAAGTAAAAAGAATTGGCACTCAGATTGACAATGACTATAAAGGGAAGAAATCCTATTAATTGGACTTTTACGTGGATCGGTACTAAGTGATCTTGTAAAGGAACTGAAAAGCAGAAGCAACTTTGACTTTATGATTGTCTCAAGTTATGGAAACGAATTAGAAAGTTCATGGCGGATGTAAAATTAAAAAGATTTGGAAGAGGATATCAGAGGTAAAATGTAATAGTTGTTGAAGACATAATAGACACCGGCCACACATTGAGTTCGAAATGCTTAAAACCAGAGATCCGAAAAAGTATTAAAAATATGTACTCTGTTTGACAAACCTGGAAAGAAGGGAAGTGAGATAGAAGTGGATTATACAGGATTTAAAAATACCTGATGAGTTGTAGTCGGGTACGGAATAGATTTTGCACAGAAAACACAGAAACTTATCTTATATTGAAATTGTAAGAAAGAGGAGGAATAAAAATGGAAAAATAATACTTTTGTAATTATAGGAACACAATGGGGAGATGAAAGGAAAAGGGAAAAATAATAGACGTTCTCTCACCTAAGGCTGATTATATTGTGAGATTCCAGGGAGGAAATAATGCCGGTCATACTGTTGTTGTAAATGATGAAAAGTTTATTTTGCATCTGCTTCCTTCAGGTATTATAAATTCACAGGGAAAATGTGTATTGGAGCAGGAGAAGTAGTCGACATTGAAGTGCTTAAAAGAAATAGAAGCATTGGAAAAAGAGGATCTGGATAAATTGTTTATAGATGAGAGACTCATGTAATAATGCCTTATCACATTGAGATAGATAAAAGCAAAGGAAGAAGCAATGGAGCAAATAAGATAGGAACTACCCAGAGGGGAATAGCCTGCATATATTGACAAGATTGCAAGAAACGGAATAAGAATAGGAGATTTGCTTGAGCCTGAAAGATTTAGGGATAAGCTGGAGTGGAATGTAAAAGAAAAAAATGATATGCTGACAAGATATGGAAAAGATACATTTGATTTGGAAGAATTATATGAAAGATTTATGAAACTTGCTGAAAAAATAAGACATAGAATAATAGACGGAGTTGTAGAAATAAATGAAGCAATTGAAGAAGGAAAACAGGTTCTATTTGAAGGAGCACAGCATTAGTCAGCTTTGACATTGACTATGGAACATATCCTTATGTGACATCATCTTCACCTACAGCTGGAGGTGTGACAGAGGTACAGGAGTTTCACTCTAAAAAGATAAACAGAATTTGGAGTTATGAAGGCTTATACAACAAGAGTAGGAGAAGGCCCTTTCCCTACAGAGCTTAATGATGAAACTGGAGAAAAATTAAGAACAGTGGGACATGAATATGGAGCGTACTACAGGACGTCCTAGAAGATGTGGATGGCTTGACCTGTAATAGAAGATACGCCAGTTGATAGATGGACTAACTGATATTGTACTGACAAAACTTGATGTACTTACTGGATTTGAAACGATAAAAGTGGCAGTGGGATATGAAATTGATGGAAAGTTTATCATTCTTATCCTGGAAATTTAAGAAAATCAAAGCATTGGAATATAGTTTATGATGAACTTCCTGGATGGACTGAAGATATTACACAGATAAAAATTACGATGAACTGCCTGGAAAAACTGTAAAAATATGTAGTATATATAGAAAAGAAAATTAAATGTAATGTATCCATGATTTCAGTAGACCTGAAAGAAGTCAAAATATCTATAGATATGACTTGACTGAAATTGTGAAATAATTTTTAGGAGTTGATGGAATACTTAAAGAAATTATTAATTTTAATTAGCATATTAGTCTTTTTCAACCTTGCAATGGCTGAAAATACAGATAAGAAGTAGAACAGGCAAGGAATTTTTATCAGAGATATTTTATGCAGAAAAATTATATTTGGTCTGCAATTGATAAAAGGGAAATATACAGTTTTAAAATGATTTAGGAAATTTGTTATTTAAAAGAAAATTATTCAGAAGCTACATTTTCAAAATCAGTAGATAAAGGTGGAAACAGTTGCATTATTTAATTTAGCTGAAGTTTATAGAATTGAGAAAAACTTTCCCTCAGGCTGAAAAATATTATTTGCAGGCAATACAAAGAAAGGTGTAATACAGGCATATAATAATTTAGCACTTTTATTCTGAAATGGGAAACTTGAAAAGCAGTAGAGTATTATTTAGAAAGCTGGAGAAAGGGAGATGTTAAAGGATATTACAATTTAGGAAATTTGTATTTTTATAACTATGAGGATTTGAAAAAGCTGAAAAATATTACTTAAAAGCAAGCGGAACAGAATCATCAAAAATTCTATAAGGATGTTAGGATTTATTTATCAAAGATTAGAAGATTATAAGAAAGCTAAGGAACATTATTTAAAAGCTTTGAAAAATAATGAAAATGATGCTCTTGTAAACCTAGCTTTAGTTTATGAAAATTAGGAGAAACAGTGAAGAAACTCATTTGAAAGCAATTGAAAAAGGGTTTGTCGGAAGTATGATAACTTAGTAAGTTTTTATGAAGAAAAATGGAAAAATTGAAGAAGCTAAAAATGGTATAAAAGAGCTTTTGGAAAAATGGAGTAGAACCTGCAAGGGAAGAACTGGAAAAATTAGAGGAAATAAATCAGATAAACTTAAAAATATAGCAACTTCTAATATTTCTTTTTGAAACGCTTACATTAAAAATTAGTCGGTCATGGATTACTAAAACCAATGAAAATGAGATAGAATTAGAATATCAGAATTTTAGGGCAATTGAAAAGATAAAGTATACACTGAAAAAGATTTTCAGATAAATGGTAAAAGCCTAAAATTGTAGTAAGTAGGCAGATCTACTAAAAATGATAAGAAATTTTGATACGGATGAAAAATATACATAGTTGGTTTTTAGATGAAACCAATGAAAGAAAAAGGAGTCAGATATGAACCTTTTGATGTAAAGTTCAATGAAAATGAGGATTGGGTAAAGAAAATATATTTTAGATGATGGAACAATTTATATTTGGGATAATTAATTGAAAAGAATGGAGTTAGAAATGAAAAATATAGCACTTATGGCAATAGTTGGATTAATTTCTGTATTAGGAATTTCATGGGTAGAACAATGAATAGTAAACAGGTTTCAGTAAATTGAAAGAAGCAAAAATGAAAAAGGCAGAATATAAAAATAACTTCAGATGAAGCTAAAAATATTATGTTAACTGAAAACCAATAGTTGTAGATGTTAGAAGCTTAGAGGAGCATAACGAAGGACATATTCCAATGCACTTTCTATTCCGCTTGAAACTATTGGAAATGAAGAAACAAAATTGAAAATAAAGATGATTTGATTTTTAGTTTACTGCAGAAGGGAAGAAGAAGCAGAGAAGCTGCATTAAGACTAATCGAAAAGGTTATACAAATGTAATTGACTTTTGTGGAATACAGGACTGAAATGGAGAAGTTGTAAAATCAGAATATAGGAGGAGTTTCAAATATGGAAAATATGGACATATATTCAAATCCACTGGCAGAGAGATATCTGCCAAAGAAATGCTGTATGTTTTTCTCCGGAATTTAAGTTTAGAACATGGAGACAGCTGTGATAAAACCTTGCAGAAGCTGAGAAGGAACCTGGGCTTGATTTTATTACAGATGAACAGATAGCAGAACCTAAAAATATAAAGATGATGTTGATTTTGAAGTTGTGCAGAGTTTGAAAAATTAAGACATGATGTAATGGCACATGTGCATACGTACGGAGAACAGGTTAAAAATGCAAGAAAAATAATACATCTTGAGCTCAGTGCATATGTGGGAGATAATACTGACTTAATCCAGATAAAAGAAGGACTTATTATTAGATTATTACACTGATATGAAGGAATTTTCTTGAATATAAATCACTCTCTACTTTGGGATTTACATTTTCTAGGCTGCACAGCTTACAACAGTAGGAAAAAGAGCGACTTTATGGTCATTCATTACACTTGACTTTGAAGAACTGGAATTCAGATTGGATAATCTGAGATTCAGGGGAGTAAAAGGAACTACAGGAACACAGGCAAGCTTTCAAGGAACTTTTTGACGGAGATTTTGAAAAAGTGAAACAGCTTGATAAACTGGTTACTGAAAAAGGCAGGATTTAGTAAAAACAAGGAGTTTCAGGACAGACTTATGACAGAAAGGTTGATGCCCAGACATTGAACCTGCTTTCAAATATCGCACAGTCAGCCCATAAGTTTACAAATGATTTCCGACTTTTACAGCATCTGAAAGAGCTGGAAGAACCTTTTGAAAAGAATCAGATTGGTTCATGCAATGGGCATATAAAAGAAATCCAATGAGAAGGAGAACTCTTCCTTGCAAAATATGTGATTTCAAGCTCACAGACAGTCACTTGTTTTTGCCACAGTGGTTTGAAAGAATCCTGATGACTCTGCAAGCAAGAGATTATCTATTCCTCAGGCATTTTTAGCTGTGGATGCAATTCTGATTATATGGCTTGAATATTATGGACTGAGTTGTTGTTTATCCTAAGGTAATTGAAGCAATATTCGAAAAGAGCTCTGTTTATGGCAACTGAAAAACATTATTATGGAATCTGTGAAAAAGTGGAATGGACAGACAGGGAAGTTCATGAAATTATTAGGGAACTTCAATGGAGGAAACAAAGGAAATTAAACTGAATGGAACTAACAGATTACTTGATAGAATTATAAAAAGACGGAAGACTGGGACCTAAGGTGAAGATATGGAAGGAACTTTGCCTCAGCTAACTACACAGGATTTGCACCTCAACAGACAGAAGACTTTTATAAGGGAAGAAATAGATCTCATACTTGAAAAATATAAGGATGAAGTGACAGAGGAGAGGGAAGAACTGAGGGTAAATACAGATAAAGCAAATGGGGGAAAATACTGAATTTAAATTTACAGGTAAGATTTTTATAAGGAAACTAAGATATGAAAAAGAAGAGTGTCCTCACAAGAAGCCAGAATATGGCGAGAATAAAATCAAAGAATACAAAACTTGAAGTCTACATTAGAAAACTTCTGTTTAAAATGGGTTATAGATACCGTATAAATTATTCCCCGCTTCCAGGAACACCGGATATTTACATCCTGAAAGTATAAAAACAGCAATATTTGTGAATGGTTGTTTCTGGCATAGGCATGAAAAATCTGTAAATAGCTGCATTTCACATCACATGAAGAATTCTGGAGAAAGAAGTTCAGGAGAAATGTGGAGGGATATGGAAGTTAAGGGAAGCTTTTGAAATGGATGGATATGTGTCAGCAACTGTCTGGGGAGTGTGAATAAGGGAAATGCAGAAAATGAAAATTACAGGAAGCAGCACCTTGAAACATTGCAGTGATAGAACTGAAAGGGTATTTAATTATTGTGAGAAGGATATCGTTCAAATGAAAATTTCTGAGTGCAAAAAGAAAAATATAACAAAAATATACAACAAAAAATAAAATAAAATTTTGAGGGATAGAATATAAAATAAAAGTGATTATGATAAATTATTTTTATAAATCCTTCTAAATTTATTAGTAAAACAAATAATAAATACAATTTAAGAAAGAGAGGAACAGCTATGAAGAAAAATTTTTAGTGATATTAACTATGCTGGTATTAGTAATATCATGTGGAGGAACGAAAATGATCCTTTTAAAGATTTAGGAAATAATAAAGGAGGAAGACAGGTAATGAATGAAAAAATACAATTTTATGTTGAGTTCACAATCAGTTGCTGAGTTTTGAAAAAGAGTGCAGAGATTACTTTGAAGATGCGGGTTCAGAAGCTCAGCTTAAGAAACCGGATGGAAGTCATAAATGTTAATCTTTATCAAATTCCTCAAATTATTCAACAAATGCAGAAAGCAAAGAAGCTAAACCAAAATGGATGATTTAGATAAAAGTTTGATGCATTGCCTCCAATATTTGAAGAATTGCAGCCACTCTGCTCCAGGATATGAAAGGGTATTATGACGGAAAAGACTACACAAGTGGACAATTATAAAAAGCACAGAATACCATACTAAATTCCTGAACTTATAAAGAAAATATGAAGCGGCAGTTGTTCCATTTAGAACTGCAATGGATAAAAAGTTGCTGAACAAAAAGAATCAGAAGCTAAATGTATCAAAAAGAAGGAAGAATGATAGATATAACAGAATGACAATGAATGTTGCAGAAGAAGTATTATTGAAATCAGTGCTCAGAAGTTAAATGGTAGCACTTTACAAGTGCTGGAGATGCACCCTAAATTTAAAGCTTTTACAGGAAAATTAATTAAAGCAACAGCTGACTATCAAACTTCATAAGAGATGAAAAACTGATAAAAATGGATGGGAAAATAGCTACTGATACTCATAGCTTTGAAAGATTCCTGATGAAGCAAATGACTTCAAGGCTTGTATCTCTTATAGAAAGAATAGAAACTAAAAAGCAGTAGATGAGCATACTTTTACGGGACAGCTTTTTCCTTGAAAATGAAGATGGAACCCTGAAAAATATAGTTAAACAGTTTAACGAACTTGTAGGAGAGTATAAACAACAGTATCAGATAATTTTACTGGAAATAGAATTTATTTATGAGGGTATTTGAAAATGAGCAGAAAAATATTTATTATATATTTTTGCCATGGGTTTCAGCCCCTCATTTTATTGTTGTAAACTTTATAATACGTATTGGGAAAAAGAGAATATAGCGAAACTTTAAAATAAATTGATTTCGCCAACTTTATTCTCATTATAGGTTAGCTAGAATCAAAGGTCACCTGCAAAATTATGATGAACTTTTGAACATCGTCGTCATTTTCAAGAACATCGATTACTCTGGCCAATTTTGAAGATCGTTCTTCAAGAGTTTCCACCTCAATAGATGGAAGGCACTGAATATCAGCTTCAGCAATGTATATCCTGCCGCCCTTAAAGCACTCGGCAACAGCGTCGAAGCTTTGAGTTTCTGTAGTAATGTAGAAACCGTCTTCTAAAGTTTCCATGTCTTCCATTCCTGCTTCATAGGGCAACTTCCACTAATGCATCCTCATCAATATCAGCAGTTTTTCAATGATGATTTCACCTTTTCTTCCAAACATGTACGAAACTGATCCTGAAACACCAAGGTTTTCACCATTTCTATCAAAAAGCAGTTTTTACAGATGCGGCAGTTCATTTTTATTGTCAGTCAGCTTCAACAATTATTGCAACCTCCCGTCCATATCCTCGTAGTTTAACGTTTCAAAAGCATTGGAAACCATCTGTTCCTGCACCTTCTTTATAGCTCTGTTATTACTATCGTTAGTACATCTGTTTTTAGCTTTTTCAATTGACATGTTTACAGGGCAACGTTAACCAGGATTATCTCCACCTCTTGCAGCAACAGTTATAAGTCTGACAAGTTTTGTAAAAAGAAGCGGCTCTTTTTATCCTGAGCTTTCTTTACGCCCCTGCTATTGCACCATGTCTTCCCATAAAATCTCCATTCGTAATTATATATCTGATTATATCATATTTTTGGATAAAGAGTAAATATCTTGAATAAAAATTTTATTGCTGTGCAAAATATAATGAAAATTTATTAAAAATACATAAGACTTGTCCTTAGGTACAATATATATTAGTGATAATAAAATTATAAAATAAATTTTTGGAGGTCAATCAATTGCAGATTTAATAGCTTTTTTATTCTAGAAGAGGACAAAAATTATTTTTGATGGAGAAATTACAGTAAAAAGGGAAATACAGAAATTGTTAGTGGAAAAATTACAGAAATGACAGGAGCGGAAGTTTTTCAAATAAAACAGCTTGTGGAATATTCTGATAACTATAAAATATGCAGAAGAAGCAGAAAGAGATTTAACAATAACGCAAGACCTGAGCTTGACTGAATATCTTCAGGAGCCTGAAAATATGACACAATTTATCTGGCATACCCTAATTCATTGCAATACAATGCCAATGGTTGTTTTTACATTCCTGGAAGAATACGGTTTTGAAGGAAAACACCATTGTCATTATGTACAAAATGGAGGAAGTGGACTCTGGAACAAGTGGGAGAGATATAAAGAAACTTTGCCCAAATTCAACTGTTACTAAAGGACTTTCAATAGATAGTTCTGAAATTGAAAAAGCAGAAGATTTATTGAAAGAATGGCTTTGAAAAATAAGCTGTAATAAGAAATCATAAGGAGGATGTAATAATGGATATGTTTTTGAAGGTAAAAAGAAAACTGATGAACTTGTCATTCCTTTTGAACTTGTAGGAGCACGAACCTGCAGTAACTACAGAACTTGCAGATAAATTCATTGAAGGATAGAAGGAGTCCGTACAAAAACTATGTTTGACAACAGAAAAAGACGGAGTTTTATCTTCTTATTATGGATGACAGTAAAAGGCTGGATATGCTTAGATTCAAGGAAATAGTCATGAATCAGATAAAAATGGCACTCTGAAAAAGTCTTATGAAAAATGATGCTGCACTGGAACTGTATCGCCATTTGGCTTATTAAATAATAAAGATAAGGATATAAAGGTGTATAGATAAGGAAATAATAAATGAAGAACGGCATGAGCTTTCATCCAACATACAAATGAAAACAATATTTATTAAAATACCTTGAAAAACATCGGCTGTGATGCGAATGTGATTGAGATTTAAAAAGAGATTTTAGAAGAGAAAAATCAAACTGAATGTGAAATTTAAGAAAATATATAGATTAGAAGGAATTTCTGATTGATGTATGTTAAAATTTTATTTAAAATTTTGTATATAAAATATATTGATTTTTCTGTTTGTATTTGTAGCACTTCTTAGAATCGTAAGAAAGAATGTCTGATTACTGATAAACATGAAGTATTAAAAATATATATTTTTAAGATTAAAAACTTTTATTTTCTGTAATTTAGATAATGGCTAATATAATATAATCTTTTATATAATAAACTGAATAAAACTAAGAAAAGTATTATTAAAAGGGATTTATTATAAAAATACAAAAGGAGAGCAAAATGAGTAATAATTTGAGAAGTTTAGAAAGAGATTAAGATCTTTTACAAAAGAAGCAAAGAAATAAAATATACAAAAGTTTACTTTTTACTTTTTCTTATGACTGCGGTATAGCACAGCAATCAGGAAAATCTGATGAAAATAATTCAATAAACATGGTGAGAAAAAGCAGCTATAACTCGATGATGACATGAAGGATATATTTATGGAAGCAAGAAAGGAAAATAAGTTAATAAAAGGTGCAAATCTTGAGTTGGTAAAACTTATGGAACAAGAGATCATGTAGTATCCATGGAGTTCATGGCAGCTTTGATGTGAACTATTTTTATAATACCATGGGGAGGACGTTATAAAGGATATGGAGGAAAAACTGAAAATATAAAGTATAACAGAGGATGATTTCTGGATTTAACAAAATATACCGCAACACAGTAATGGAAATTATAATTCAACTCGCTTGATCTTATTTCTACTTATGAACCCAGTGAAATAGGAATGTCAACTATAAATCCTAGGTCATTCAAAAATAGATGTAACGGTAGCTGAGAAGTTCAGCAAATCCTCAGGTTCCTGAAACAGTGGAATTTAATCGCAGAAACCTGACATCAGTGTTAAACCACCCGCAGTTAATGTTACTGGCAATATCACTCATCAGCAATATGGAACTCTACTGATTGGATACTCTAGGTTTAATATAATGCAACACTCCTGAACATATGAATTATTAATACAACGCTCATGAGAAGTCAAACTGATCCGTACACACTATCCAAGTGTAACAACAAGAATAGCGGGAAACATTTATAGATAGGGAGTTGCAGGAACAGGAGGTACAAACCTACACGATAGATCCGGGACTCACTTTAAATATAAAAAGAAATGGAGTCAGAGCGGTGTAGTAGATGCAGGAGACTGGGACGTTCTGATGTTCAGAGAGCAGATATTGTAACAAGGTACTATAAATCCTTATAATGAAACTACTGAGGATTGAGATACAGGGAACCATTGGTAGATATTTTCTATAAATGAAGGTGAGATTAACGGTCTGGTAATAAACACAGTTGGGTCTTACAATGACTCCGAACAGCCAAATGCTAGCAGGAAGTATGACATTTGAAAATAGAGAAAATAAACTGTAGAAATGAATCTACTGGAATAAATATTGTAAAGAGAAACTGTATGCATCAACAGAAAATGGAGGACTGAGAGCAACTTATCCAAGCGGATTTTTAATGACGTAGTTATAAAAGCTTTTTAAATAGTGCAGGTGGAACTATAACCTGGAGGAACAGGAAGTTACGGTATAGCATGGAGCATATGGAAACGATAGTAGATTAAGCGAGAATACAGAATCAAAAATGATGGTAACAATGTTACTATGACACTTTCCGGGGAATTGCTGAGCAAATGACTGGGTAGGTACTTCGTGAAATGTTGTTCTGGAAAATGGTGCCAGCGGAACAATAACAATAAAAGGAAAAGATTCATTCGAATATACTCAGCAGAGTATCGAACAACAAAGGAAAACGAGCATTGAAGGAAGTAGGACAGCAATTGACCACGTGCAAAATAAGACAGGAACTTTAATACCTGTACTAAAATGAAAATAAAATATAGATATCAGTACAGGAAAAACATAATATAGGACTTTTACAGATAATGCAAAAGTTATAAATGATAATGCAGGAAAAGTAAATATTACTGCAGGGGAAAATATTGAATGGCTGTTTATGGAACAGGTGAAGGAGAAAATAGGTAGCATATCTGCTACTTCAGACGGTTCTATAGGGCTTAGGACCTGATACAGGAAAATAATAAATACAGGTTCTAACTGTGTCAGGAGTGAAACTGCTACCAGGAACATACGGAATTGTTACAGACAGGATCGACAGTTGACAGTACAGGAGGAACGCTTACTGTAAATGTAAATGGAGATAAACTTTGGAGTATATTCAATGGGACTTTTAAAAATAGAAATTCTACTATTAATGCATCAGATGGTGCTGTAAACTTTATTCAGATAATAATGAAACATTGGAAATAGCTTCAGAAAAACTGTAAATACAACAACTGGAAGCAAAGTCACTGTTATTTTTATAATGGAAATGCAGGAACAGGAAGAGTTTTTGTAATGGTACATGAATGCAGTTGTTCAAGGTGAAACAGATGCAACAACAGAGGTACGGCATTTTACTATATTCCAGGAGCACTTTATCTGCTGGAAGTGTATCAGGATATAATTCAATATCTTATGGTTCATTCCTTGCAGGAGACATCCAAAATTACTTCAATACAAACTTTGGAGGAACTTTAGGTAATGCGAATGGACATGCAAACGGTTCCAGGATTGTTCGTTGCTCAAAATGTAAAATGAAATTTGAGTAATACGAAGGCCGGAGCTTTTATGGACTTACAGGAGCTCCTGTACACAACAGGTTCAGATTATAAAACATTTATGATGTACGGCTGAACTTATGCAGATGCACCGTAAATTTAGATAGCGCTACTGACAGCCATAATCTGCTTGAGATTTCAAACTCATCAATAATTAATGAAAATACTATCTCTGGAACAGCGGCCGACAGGCGGCTACATAGCCCAGGATATTCCAATAAAAATTATGTAACATTGGTAAATGAAACAGCAGGAAACATAATCTCTTCAGGAGCAAATTCACAGGAATATTTGCTGAAAATGGAAATGTTATAAATAGAGGAAATGAGCACGCTAGGAACAGCAGTTACTGCACTGGAAAGCAGTAACTCACTGATGTCAAAATGAAGGTTCGATAAACTGAATGGAACAGGCATAGATATGTTCTTGAAAACACTTTCAACAACACCTTCTTCGGAAGTACTTAGGAAATAGTGGAAAACTCATAACATCAACACAGAGAAAGCGTTGCAATGATATATAAACCTGGAAATGTTTTGCAGCTGGAACTACACTTGTAAACACATACAGGAACAATGACTATGCGGCTGGAGATAAAAATACAGTGAACATATGCCTTAAAAGATACAGGAAATGCCGGATATGTTAGAGAAAACATCATGAACAATAGAATTTCTTGATGATTCAGCCTCTATAAATAATAATGACAGCATGTTGAACATATACAAAATGGTGAAAATAATAGCAAAACAGCTTTGCAGGATCATTGAACAAAAGGAAGTAGCAGGAATATATGGACATGAAGTAGAAAACTGATGGAGATACTGCTGTTAGAGATTCTGGGTGTAGGAATTTACTGGCTAGGAAAGAAAGCATAGAATGTAAATTCAGGAACTCTAGGTGCTAGGTACTAAAGTGGCGGTGCAGTATCAGTGGGGTGAAGTAATCAGACACGACTGCCGGAAATGCTGCAAATATGGTGATAGGTATGACCTGCAGGCGCCGGATTCAAATACATCAACACCTGGAAATAATAATCAAGTAATATAGCAAATATAGGTCTCGGAAATAATTCTGCATATATTTATTCAGCAGGTTCAAATAGCAATATAATTAATACTTCAACAGAGCACTCTGCAGCAGGTTCTGCAGTGAAGAAATTTTGGAATATATTCAGCTGGAAATGCTGTCACAGTGGAAATATTGATTTTAGAAATGGTGTAGAAACGTAGAATATATGTGTAGATGGAAGTATGAAATGCCAAATTTGGAAATATAACTCGTTGGAAAATCTGACACGGCAACAAAATGCATTATTCATGTCAGGGAATGGGAGCAAAATGGAGCTTCTGTAGAAAATACTGGAGTAATTACTGTAATTGATGAAAATGGAGCTGAAATGTGGGCGGCGGTGCAGGTTCCAAGGCGATAACAGAGGAGATAACTACCAGGTTCAAGTTCTGTTGGAAATGCATAGGATGACTGTGCTGTCGGAGAAACATTACGAAATATTCAGACCACTGCCGGACCAAATGGAGATTCAATATTAGTGAGTATATACATCAAATAATGGAGCTATAAAGAACTATGGAACAATTAATATTAATTCTGAAGATGGGAATAGGGGTATATGTAGGAAAATCTCAAGAGTGAAAGAGTTTGGAGGAAGTATTTATAAGTGGAACAAAACTCGAAAGAATCTATGTTTCTACAGTATCTGATACGTCAAAAGGCGTAAAAGGAATAGAATCTGGCTGCCTTGTCCCTGGAGCACCTATCTGCCTAGTAATTGAGATGGATCAACTCGTAACTCCTGTAACATTAGATACAAATATTCCACCAGCAGTGCAAATATTGTCACTAGTAGGAGCTTACTCTCAAATCTGACAAAATGAAGAAATGCTGCAGAAAATATGAGGTGTGTGTGAGGTAGCAGGCCCAGGAATGTATGTTGATACTTCAGGTAAACCATACGAAATCCTATTAGCGGTCTCAGCACTACAGACTGAAAAGAGTTAAACTCATATTTGGTATAGCTAATCAAAACATACAAATTCAAAGGATATTTTGTTGGAGCTATATACATTGCGCCTCACAATACGGTGGCAATCAGCCAGGTAAAATGCGAAGCTTAATCCAAACAATGAAGTGGCAACATATTCGCCGGTGAAGTTTGAGCTGGATAGCAACTGCAACTCTGTGATCCGTTACTAATGAACTGCGCATGTACACTCTTTCTAAAAATACCGTATACTTCCTTGCAAAAGATAAGGAGATTCCTATAACTTTATGAGCGGATTAGAAGAAAGATATGGTGTAGAAGAAAGCAGGAACAAGGGAAAAAGTTATTTATGAGATGCTTTAATGAACTTGAGCAGGAGGCTGGAATACGGTGCACAGGCAGTTGATGAAATGAAGGGACACCAGTATGCAACACCAACAGAGAATCTCATGAGAACAGGAAATTTTAGACAAGGAATTTAGATATTTAAAATGAATGGAGAAATCCTTTCTAAACAGAAACAAGATAAAAGTATTTCGGAATGAAAGATGATATATAATCACAAATAAGGCAGCAGGAATCCACTGATTATAGAAGCACTGCCTATGGAGTTGCACATATGTTCACAAGAGCGGAAACAGTAAAATTAGGACATCTATGGATGGTGTGAGGAAAAGCTACAACAGATTTAAATTTAAAAGATCTGAGGCTCAAAGAAGACCAGACAATGCATAGTTAGGAATCAAAACAATGTCACCACTAGGGAGACCATAATGGAACTTAAGATGACTCATATCAGGATATATTTGGTGAATAAACCATATTAACGTGATCTCGGGTAGTTGATAGATGTATTTGAGCAAAAAGGTACTTATTATTCGTAGAGCGGCATTGAAAAATGAACGGGTTATGATATAAGAATGAGCGAGAACACACACCTAGACCATATGGAATGCTGAAATGGAATATGGAAGATTTACAGATATAAAAGAAAATCTGGAGAAATGTGTCTTGAAGTAGCTGGAAATAGCCTATTTCAGTAAAACCGGAAGTAGAGTGGAATTTAAGTATGTGCAGCCTTCGCAGTAAGAACACAGCTGTCAGTGGACCGTCAGCTGCATATGAAAAATGAACTTGGAAAAATTCAGAACAGAAAATCAGGCGAGTAGGATATACTTCAGCAGGATGGGTATAACCTTGAAAAGAGAAGACAGAAGAGGAAATGGTAAATTTGACCCGAATATCGGAATTGACAATACAAGATTCTGAGTAACAGTAGCAGGTTATGACACTAAAGGAAGCTAACATAAGAGGAGGAATTGATTTAGAGCGATTTACTAATAATTCCTTATTCAAAGAAAAAGTTTCTATTTAAAAATATAATTTTAATTAAGAAAATTAAGTAAAAATATGAAAAGTGCCGTCATTATTATATTGGCGGTATTTTTGCCCTACATGTATTATAGATAAAATAGACTCTAACTAAAAACTTTTGTAATAATTTTTGGATATTGTATATATAAAAATAAAATCATAAAATACTAGAAAGCAAAGGTAATGATAGAATGTCAGCAAAGTATGAAAATTAAAGCCGTCCAAATGATTTTCAGGCAAAAGTATGATATGAAAAAGTTTCAAGATAGAGCATACGTAAATCTGTTTTCAAAAAGAAGGCAATGGAAATACACGTTAAAGTAAATGATTATAATGCAAATGAAGAACTGGCAGATTTAGTAAACTGTTATACAAAAAGTCTTGGTACAGCTCTTCAGCTCAGCATAAAAATAACTGTTGAACCTGAAATACTAAAAGAGAGTGCAAGGCTCATAAGATTCATTATTGATAATTATAAGTCTGAAATGCGAGACATCAGTATATTTTTGCCAATCAGAAGTGGATAATATTGAAGATAACTGTTTATAAAACTTCCATCGGAACATCTTATAGAGCATGGAAGAAATTTGATATACTGGGGGATTTGAAACAGAGAATATACAATGCCACAGTGATTTTAATCTGAATTTACAAGGGGGATTTTGAAAAATTCACAAAATGATTGAAGAAAAAGAAGAAAAATCTGGAAAAGGCTGTGAAGGTGGAGGAACTTCCTGTATTTGAACCACCAAAGGAAGAAATGAAGGAAAATGGAATGGAGTAAAGAAATGCAGTCCACAGTGATTACAGGAAAAGTGTTCTGACAGAAAAAGCCAGTGATTTCAAAGCGTGCTTGACAGTTTGAACCTGAATGAGGAAATTGCTCTTGAAGGACATATTTCACATAGATATTTCTAGAAACAAAAATGGAAACACAAAAATGTGACTTTATACTACTGATTATGCAGATTCTATGGATGTGAATTTTTCTTAAGAAACTGAAGATGCAAAAATAGGTCTGAAATGACTGGGTGAAGGTAATTGGAAGACTTGAAGCCGAGACAGATTTAATGGGAATATTATATGAAATCGTAAAGAGAATTGACAAGATAGAGCCTCAAAATGCAGGCTAGAAAAAGATAATGCAGAAAGAAAGAATAGAACTTCATGCCCACACAAACATGAGCGAAATGAGGGAGTAGTTTTGCAAAAGGATTTGGCAAAGAGGGCAAAGGAATTTTGGTCATGAAGCAATTGCAATTACAGATTTTTGAGTAGTACATTCCTTTCCTTTGCATACAAGGAATCAAATGATAATTTCAAAAATAATTTTTGGAGTGGAAGCTATGTCGTTGATGATGAGCAGGATATGATAACAGCCGTCAGATAAACTGATAGAGGAAGAAGTTTATGTTGTATTCGATATAAGAAACGACAGGACTTGACCCTTATAATGACAAAACAATTGAAATTGAGCAATTAAAATTAAAAGGAAAAGAAATAATAGATGAGTTTTTCTGTGTTTGTAAATCCTGAAATGGGTATTCCTGAAGAAAATTACAAAAACTTACAAATATTACAAATGATATGGTGAAGGATGCTGACAACATTGAGAAGGTATTGCCCGAATTTTGGAATTTGTAAGGATACAACAGTTGGCTGCACACAACGCCAAGTTTGATGTGGGATTTATTAATCAGAAGGCTAAAATCATAGGGCTGGAATATTCCCCCAAGCGTTATTGATACATTGCACTGGGCAAGAGTCCCTGCTGCCTGATCAGAAAAAGATTTGGACTCTAAGAACTGTAGCTAAACTATTTTAATATTTCCCTGATAATCACCACAGGGCAGTGGATGACGAAAAGGCAACTGCCGAAATATTTCAGAAATAAATATGGTGCTAGAGAATATGAAACTGACAGAAATAAGCAGGGAACTGGAGACAAATATACAGAATGCCGAAACTTTTGAACACAATGATTCTTAGAAAAATCAGGCAGGATTAGTGATCTTATGAGCTTATATCTAGAAGTCATATTGAATTTTGGAAACAGAAAGCCAAGAATACCTAAATCGCTGCTAAATGAAAAAAGGGAAAATCTTCAATTGTAAGTTCGGCATCAGCAGTATTTGGAAACAACGGTGAGCTTGCAAAAATATGTTTATACGTGATCAGATTTGGAAGATATTGAGGAAAGGGCAAAATTTTATGACTATATTGAAATACATCCCATAACAAATTATGTTGATCTGGAAGGAACGGGAGATATTGAAAGTCTTGATAAAATTGTGGAGATAGAATATTTACAATCTTGGTAAAAACTGGGGAAAATAGTAGTTGCAACAGGAGATGCCCATTATCTGGAAGAAAGGGAAGCGGTTAACCGTAGTGTGCTTATTTTAGGAAGCGGAATGGGTCGCCGTATATTTTCTTACGATAAAAGGCTATTTTTCAGAACAACTGAAGAAATGCTGGAAGAACTTTTCATATTTAGGTGAAGACAAGGCATATGAAGTTGCTTGTAGAAAATACCTGATAAGATAAATGATATGATAGAAAAAGTAAGACCTATCCCTACAGGATTCTATCCGCCATGAGGGGCTGAAGAAGAAGCAAGGCAGATGACTTATGCGAAACTTCATGAACTGTACGGGGAAAATGTTCCTGAACATCTGAGGAAAGAATAGAAAAGAGCTGAACTCAATAATTGGAAATGGTTTCATGGTTCTTACCTTATAGCCCAGAAGCTTGTTAAGAAGTCTCTTGATAATGGATATTTAGTGGGACTGGCGATTCTGGTTCGTCGATTGTGGCGTATCTGATGGGAATAACTGAAGTTAACGGTCTGTATCCTCATTACAGATGTCCTAACTGTAAAACATACGGAATTTATGGAATTTGAAGGAGCAGGGCCTGACCTGCCTGATAAAATTTGTCCTGAATGTGGAACAAAATATATAAAAAGACGGGCATGCACTACCATGAAGTATTTATGGATTTAATGGAGATAAGGTACCGGATATAGATTTGAACTTTTCAGGAGAATATCAGGGAGATACATAAATATACAGAAGAATTATTTGGATCTGATAACGTATTCAGGGCAGGAACAATTGCAACATTGGCAAGAGAAAGAACGCTTTTTGGATATGTGAGGAACTATTTTGAGGAAATAGAAGGAAGTCCGGAAATAAGTAGAGAAAAGCTGAACTCACAAGAATTGCAAAAGGATGAAGGGCGAGAAAAGCAACCGCCAGCATCCGAGGAATGATAGTTGTACCAAGTGACAAGTCCATATACGATTTCTGTCCTATTCAGAGACCGGCAATGATATGAATGCTGAGTCAAAAACGACTCACTTTGATTATCACGTAAATGGATGAGCAGCTTTGAAACTTGATATACTTGGACATGATGATCCGACTACATTGAGAATACCAGGATTTGACAGAATGGATATTTACAGTATTCCTCTTGATGATGAAAAGGTTATGAGCCTGTTCAGCGGAACAGAGGCTCTTTGGTGTGGAACCTGCGGATATTGATTCTAAAACAGGTTCATCAGAATACCTGAATTTGGGAACTTCGCCTTGTAAAAACAGATGCTTATGGATACGAAACCCAAAAACATTTGCGGAACTTGTGAGAACATCGGGACTTTCCATGGGAACTGATGTGGCTGAATAAATGCGCAGGAATATGTAAGACAGGGAATTGCTACCTTAAGTGAAATAACAACAGTCCGTGATGACATTATGAACTCATCTGATTGATAACGGACTTGATAAATCGGTTGCCTTTACGATAATGGAATTTGTCAGAAAAGGTCAGCCTACGAAAAACTCCTGAAAAATGGAAAGAATTTTTCGAAACAATGAAAAACATAAGGTAAAACAGTGGTATATTGATTCATGAAAATAAATATATGTTCCTAAAGGCACGCTGTGGCTTATGTTATGATGGCTGTGAGAATAGCTTATTTTAAAGTTTATTATCCGCTTGAATTTTATACGGCATTTTTAAACAGAAAGGCCGCTGATAAATGACAGCCATGTTCAAGCCTGTGGATGAGCTGAAAAGGTCAAAAAGGAGCTTTGATGCAAAAAGGGAATCTTAATGCAAAAGGAAAAACAGGAACTGTTCCTGTATGAAACTTGATTGAAATGCATTATAGAAAGATTGAACTTATGCAGATAGATATTTATAAATCGGAATCAACTTCTTTCACTATTGAAGATGGAAAAATAAGAATGCCGTTGATTGCAATGGACGACTTGGTGAATCAGTTGCAGTTAACGTTGTAAATGAAAGAAAAGAACGGAGAGTTTCTGTCAATGGAGGATCTTGTAAAAAGGACAAAAATAAATAAGACAGTAATGGACTTGTTAAAAAACATATGAATGTGTACCTGAATTATCAGCAACAAACCAGCAAACATTGTTTTAAGAGAGAGAAAAATGTTTTGAATTAGGAAAAATAAATAGCTCATAGATTTGTAAAATGCAAGTTTCTCAGTTAAAAGTCAACAAATTTAATTAAGATTATGTCAAGGGTGTTAAGAAATTGACATAATCTTTTATTTTTGTTATAATTTACTAAAATAAGTCTTATAAAATAAAAGGATATTAAGATTAATAATGTAAAAATCCTTAAAATAAAAACAAAATTAAAATTTAGGAAGTAAAGAAAAAGCATTAAAAATTGAACTTTAAGAAAAGTTGGAGGTAGTTATGGATAACAATTTGAAGAGAATTGAAAAGAACTGAGAGCCTTTGCAGTGCAAAGATATAAAGTACAATGCAGCGTTGTTGTTTTCGTTCCTGGTTACAGGTTCGTTATCTCTTACATCTAATAAGGGAGACAGTATAGAAACAGCGAAAAAAAGGGTTGCAGACATCTATTACAGATATGAAGAAACCGTTTAGGGAAGCTAAAACAGAAAAATAACAAATTGATGAAGACATCAAGTCTTGAATTAGTACAGTTAATGGAACAGGGAGATCATGTAGTAAAAATCTCCATGGAGTTCATGGCAGCTGGTATGAACTATTTTTACAGGACTGGAGAGGAACATGACAAAGGAAGAGGAGACAAGAAAGAAAAATATCCATATGAAGGAATATTCCAAAGAGAAGAGAATGTATTTAACAGATATGTATCTCCATTAAGTCCGTTTTATAGCACTTTACCAACATCATTCTAATGAAAATCAGCATCTACAACTTTGAGAAAAGGACTGACTACTCAATATGGTTTAGCAAGTGCAGATCCGGTACCTGAACCAATTGTAAGTCTTGAATTAAGTGCAGGAATAAAAACCTAGAAAAGTTGATAAACAACCTTTAAATATAGTACTAGGGTCCAGTGAATGCCCCATCAGCGCCCTGTTCTGTCAGTTGCTGCAACAACGCCGGTAGCTGCGGCACCGCCGACAATTACCCGCCAACAGTGACATTGAACTTACTAGAACCAAATACTAAGCCATTTAATGATTTTTAGTTTTACAACTGGTAGATATGGGGGACTATGATACAGGTGGATCAACTACAGCTTTTTAAATCAAACAGAAGCTTCTGGGACAATCTATACTCTAGGAGTAAATCCCAACAACTCAAAATATAGATCCTGATAATTTGCAAGCTGGAGATTTGAATAATAAAGCATATAAAGTGCAAGGTGGAGTTGCAACCCCTTCAGGAGGAAAAGGTTGCAGCTGCTATTTTGGCGTATTAACAGTAAAGGTGGTTCTTGTAGATATGTGTCATCACCAGCAGCCTGTACTACTGGAATAACAGAAGGCGATGGAAAATACAGCAGTTGTAAAAGGATTTTACCTATGGAGGAGCTCTGCTACAGATCCAGTTAAATTTTTATGTTGCTGGAGATATAAAATGATAACGGAACAAACTTACTAGGAACAGCAAATAAAAGGTGGAATTGCATTACATACGGTAGTGGAATGGAACCTGCATGATATAGAAGGATATTTAAAAGGAAGGCGCAATGTTCTCATTGAAACATGGCATGCACCTAAATTAGTATTTAAAATATAAAATTAGATGTAGAGGGAATGAAAAATACGATATTTTTATATTTATCCTTCATCTTATTATGGAGTAGTTCAAAACTCAGGAGATTATAACTCATTCGCACAAAGAGGAGCATTTATTGACATGTGATGCTGACATAAAATCACGAAAAATGCTATTTACTCGGTAATGGGATTATCAGGAAGTTTTAATATAACAAGTACAGGAACATATAGCTTTGAAGGTGGGAACAACTTAGTTTATTCTGGATTAGGTTATTCTCCAAATTTTCAAAATCTTATAGGACAGGGTGGAAATATAGTTGACATGTATGGTACAGGAATGACACTGATAATAAATCTTAAAAACTGCACCTGAATCTTATGGAGATGGAAAAACGTCATAATGTATTTTTAGTGATTTACTACCTGATGCAGCGGCAGGATATCCATATCAACAATTTATAATGATGGTGCTAATAGACATGACAGCTGGAAAAACAAAAAAATAGGAATTATCAGGGAGAGTTAAAAACCAAGTGCAAGAATAGGGAGAACAGTTAGCTTTTAAATCTATCGGCAACAACTCAAACATCAGGAAGGAAATATAGGTAGTGGTGATAATAAATATGTTGAAAACAACGTAGAGTTTTAGCTCAATCAGGGCAAAGAAAGGGAATAAAACCTCTCACAGATTTAGGAGCAGTTGATCCTACTAATAATTTTTGTTTATGTTGATAAAGATGAAGTTCATGCTCTTATATAAATGATATAGATGTAACATTTGCAAATATTCAAAAGCGAAACATAATGATTGCATCAGAAAGAGGTACACAAGTTGACGTTGCAATGCCTACAAATAGTCATACTGAAGCAAAAATGGAATAGCATTGAGAACAGATGCAATAGTTGACTATAATAAAAAGTCATACTCATATGACGAATGATAATAAAACTGTAAGTTCTGCTCAGGATAGTAGTAATGAAGCGGCAATAGGAACTATAATCGGTTATGCAAAAGGTAAATGGAGTGATTCAACTACACGTATGGGTGGAGTTCATGGAGTAGCAGGAATGTCTTCGGCAACAAAATTAGCTCTTCAGAATGCAAAATCTGAAACAAACTTTTGGTGTAGATGTTGAAATGTCAGCTAAATATGCCGAAGTAAATGGTACTAAGTTTAATCCAGTTGCCTATGTGGCAGATGGAGGTAAAATAATTGCTATACAAAAAGCATATGGATACGGTTCAGTAATTGCATATTCAAAAGATGGAGGAGTATAGCAATTACAGGAAACATAGAAGCTAAAGATGAATGGGCGGCAAGTGATGCGGCTACAACTGCAGAAAAATATAAGAATATAGGAGCGATGCAGATGGGAACAGGTTCAAAAAGTTACTGTTAGCGGAAATGCTACAACAAATGGACTTGGAGCTTTAGCTAAGGGCGGAGAAGTTGAAATTAATGGTACAGGAAGTGCTATAAATACAGGAGAAAAGTGCAGGAATAGCCGCAATAAAATGGTGGAACTGTTAAATTTGGAGGAGGAAGCATAAATATTGGAAGTAATGGTGGACACACACTCCATCTATGCTGATGCAGCTTCAAAATTAATATTACAGGTACTACTAATGTGAAGCATGAGTAAAGGAACTATACTTGTGGGAGCTGCAAGTGATTATGCAGCGGCAGCTGGAACAACGACAAGATATAACGGAATGGGAAAATGTAAACCTGACAGTACAGGAGATGCAAAATCAAAATACAGTGGGAGGGCCTACTGTAACATGGACAGGTTCTGGAAGCCTTGCATCTGATGTTCTGACAACTACAAAATTTGCAAAATATTACGCATAATGCTTCAAATTATAAAGCATACTACTCAGACGGTACATTTGTAATAGGAGGAAATGCACAGCTTGGAAATGCCACAGCTACAGACAGTTTTGACAATGTCCAGCTTGTAAGGGAAAAAGTTACAACAAATCCAGGAGTGAGAGTATATCCAACAACAGGAAACAGGTCTTGGAATGGCATCGTCAACGACAGCAACAAGCAATGCAGATTCAGGATATGACAATCAGGAACAGTTGAGATAACAGGTGGAGCGTCAAATAAAGCGGCTTTGAATGAAATGTTATGGAACAATAACTAACAATGGAAACAGTAACTGTTGATGATGGTGTTGGAATATATGGAACAAATGGAAGTAAACTTGAAAAATACATCGGCAGGAACAATAAATGTAACAAATTCAGGATATGGAATAGTGGGGATGGGCAACAGGTTCATCAGTACAGGCATATGGAAAGGATGCAGGAGCAGCCGGAAAAGCCGTAGAAATAATAAATGACGGAACAATAAAATGTTGCAGGAAATAATGGAATAGCAATATTTGCAGATGATAACAAAGGAGTAGGACTGAATGAAATAACAGTGACAAACAGCAAGACGCTTACTTTGGGGAGACGGAGGAGTAGGAATTGCGGTTACAGATTCTTCAAATTCAGGAAGTGGAGGAATCATAGATGTTACAGGAACAGGTTCATCAGATATAAAAGTTGGAGCAAACGGAATAGGAATATATGCCCAGAACTCAACAGTAAATTTAAACAGTAACTACGGAATAGAAACAGCAGATGGAGGAGTGGGAATTTACCTGACAGGAAGTTCAACATTGCCAACATCAACTAATTCTAGGAATATAAATATTCTGGAAGCAACAGGAAGAGGAATGGGAATCATATACAATGTAGCAAATGGAACAAATAATACAAATGTAAACCCTGTAAACAGTACAGGGACAACAGGAGGAATTATTGAATATTTGCAAATGGTGGAGGAACATCTCACAAATAATGGAGCAGTAAGCGGAACATCAACGGAAAAAGGAATTTGGAATAATAGGTGAAAATACAGATGTAAATAATGCAGGAAAATATAACATTAGGAAATGCATCTGATCCAAAATAAACCAAATATAGGAATATACGCAAAAACAAACAATACTGTGAACAAATACAGGAAACATAACGGTAGGAGATAATGCAGTAGGAATTTATGGATATGGAGTTAACAATACAGGAAATATAACAGCAGGATCTCAAGGAACGGCAATATACTCACAGGTGGAAACATAAATGTAACATCAGGGACAAGACATTAGGGTCAAAAATTCTGTAGGGAGTATCATACAGCTGGAACAGGGCAGAATGTGAATGTTGCCAATGGTGTGGCTATGAAACATAGGAAATGGTTCATTTGGATTTGCCAATGCAGGACAGGGGAAACCATATTACATCAAATGTAAACAGTGTTGATTTAAATGGCAACTCAATATATTTTATTCAAGAGATAATACTGGAAACAGTTGACAAACCATAGCAAAAACTTATAGCAAATGGAACTTCAGGAGACAACTATGGAATTTACTCTGCCGGAACAGTTAACAACTATGCGGATATGGATTTAAGAAGCGGTATAGGAAATGCTGGAATTTACAGCACAAAATGGAGGTGCACAGCAAGTAATTTTGGTGGAATAATAAGTGTAGGGATCCAGATACCCTCAAATTCAAGATATTCAATGGTATGGCAGCTGGATTTGTAGGAGATGCAACAACACCTGCCTATACAGGAAATATTGTCAATGAAGGAAAGCAATAAACGTAAAAAGGGAAAGACAGTATAGGAATGTATGGAGTAGGAGCTGGAACAACGTATACAATGGTACTGTGGTAGGATCAGCAGCAACAATAAATCTTGAAGCAGACGGAGCCATGGGAATCTACCTTGATGAAGGTGCAAAAAGGATTTAACTATGGAACAATAACAACTGTAGGAACACCCCAAAAAGCGGTAGGAGTAGGAAGAAAAGGAGCAGAATTTACAAACCATGGTAATATATATATAAATTCAGCAGGAGGTTATGCATTCTTTAAAGCTGCGGGTGGAACGATAAAGAACTATGGAAACTTCACTGTAACAGGAGGAGCGGCAAAAGAATTTTACACCGGGAAATAAAACCGACAGGTAAGAAGGTGGGAGGAGTTGAAATAGTTGCAAAATCCGGGAGCACTTGATGCCCAGATAATTGCACCTAGCGGACAAATTGTAGCACCTCAGCTGGTTGACTCATTGCCTGAAACAAGGGATGCCTTAACTTCCAATATAGGAAATGTATATTGATACATTGAGGGGAACAACCGATAACAGGATTGAGTGCAATACAGACGCAGAAAGCAGATCTGATAGTAGGGCAGAAGCCGCGGCAAATACATCGAAGTAAATATATTCAGGTAGCACAGAATATAATAAAAACCGTATAATGATGCAATAACAGCAAACCCTCAGATAACAGATTGGAATATATATTCAGGTTCAGCATCATGGATTTCAACAGCAACAATAGACAAGACGACAGGGCTTATACATAATATTTATCTGGCGAAAATACCATATACATCATTTGCAGGAATAAAAGCGACACCGGTAGAAGTGACAGATACATATAATTTCTTAGACGGATTGGAACAAAGATATGGAGTTGAAGAATTAGGGACTAGAGAAAAACTCAGTTATTCCAAAAATTAAATTCTATTGGAAAACAATGAAGAAGTATTAATGTTCCAGGCAACAGATGAAAATGATGGGACACCAGTATGCAAATGTACAGCAGAGAACTCATGGGACTGGAAGACTGATAGATAAAGAACTGGCCTCATTCTATCTAAAGAATGGGATACTAAGTTCAAACAGTCAAACAAGATAAAAGTATTTCGGAATGAGAGATGAGTACAATACAGATACAGCAGGAATAATAGACTATACCAGTCATGCATATGGATTTGCATACTACATGAAGATGAAACAGTAAAACTTTGAAACAGTTCAGGATGGTGTGCAGGAGCGGTACATAACAGATCCAGATTCGTAAAGACATAGGGGAGGATCAAAGAAAATCAGACTATGTTAAAATTAGAATCTTCAAGACAATGTCACCCAAAGACAGACCATAACGAAGTTTACAGTGGACAATCTCAGGAGAAGGATATGTATCAAGAAACGATATGCATAGAAAATATCTGGTAGTGGATGAAATCTTCAATGCAAAAATCTGATTATACAACATATGGAGTAGCATTAAAGAATGAGTTAGGATACAATATAAGAACAAGTGAAAGAACAAGCATCAGACCATACGGAAGTTTAAAACTTGAATACGGAAGATTTGAAGTATCAAGGAAAAATCAGGAGAAATGAGACTGGAAGTAGAAGGAAACGACTACTATTCAGTAAAACCGGAAGTGGAATAGAATTCAAGTATAAACAGCCGATGGCAGTAAGAACAACATTTGTAAATCTACTTTAGGACCAGGAGAAATGAACTGGAAAGAGTAGGAAATGTTAAGAATAAAGCGAGAGTAGCGTATACTAATGCAGACTGGTTCAACATCAGAGGGGAAAAGGATGATGAAAAGGAAACTTTAAGGCAGACCTGAAACCTTGGAATAGAAAAATCAGAGAGTAGGAGTAACACTTTAATGCCGGATATGATACAAAAAGGTCACAACGTAAGAGGAGGATTAGGATTCAGAGTTATTTTACTAATAGCTTTTTATCTGAAGGAAAAAGTTTCTGTTTAAAAATACAAGTTTTAATTCAGAAATAGTAAAAGAAAGAATACATCAATATTATATTGGCGGTATTTTTAGGGAAAAATTAAAAAGAGAAAATTGAAATATGTAGAATAATTGAAGAAAAATATTATTTTTAAATTAATTAAAAATACACAACAAAAATTTAATATGTGTTATTATAATTCTGTTATAAGCGAATATTGTTTATATCTAAAAACATATGGAATAATGAGAAATACAAGAGAATTTTTATAGAAAATATATATATAAATAGATTAAAATTAAAATGTAATCACTTTAATGTTGATTTTTGTGTAAAAATATAGTATAATCACAAAAAGCAAATATACTTTTTAAGAATTTACTATTCAAAATAATATTATAGGAGGTTACAGAAAAATATATTTAAAATTAGAATAATAAAGGAGAGAATATGAACAATAATTTGAGAAATATAGAAAAGAACTTAAGAGCATTTATTAAAAGACGTAAAAGAAATAACTCTATACAAAGGATTACTTTTTACTTTTTAATGACAGGATCATTTTCACAAGTAAATGGTAAAAGCTCAAAAGATGATACAACAGGCAATCAAAAGAAAGCAGATAGAAAATTCAATAGGAGATATGAAAAAGCTTTTCAAGGATGCAAGATATGAAAAATAATAAACTTTTAAAGTCTTCAAATCTTGAATTAATACAGCTTTATGGAACAGGAGATCATGGTAAAATCTCCATGGAGCAGCTGGCAGTATGGAATTAATGGCTTTTTCAGTCATTGGGGAGGTACATATAGAGGTAGAGGGATAAGTCTCGAAAGATACCCTTTATAATGGAATTTATGAAAGAAGTACATATAGCTTTGACAGATATCCATCCAGTGACAGTTACAGCTTTTACAAAAATCAAGCAATGTAAAATCAGCAACTACTACTGGAAGAGAAGGACATGGATCAAATTATGGATTAACAAGTACAACAAAGAAACAGGAACCCTAGCAAAATGTTTAATGTGGAAGCTGCAATAAAGCTCTCAAAGAGGTAAGCAAAGCTTCAGTAGTTGCACCTAATATAAATATAGTGGCACCTGTTCTGGTTTCACCTGCTATACCTACTGTAATTCCTGAAACTTTAACTATACCTAATCCTAATCCTCCTGTGGTTAAGGTAAAAATACCTGAGTTACCGCAAAACCATTTTTAGATTTTTCTTTTACTAATGGTGCAATAAGTAAATGGTATGTTGTAAATACAGTTGATGATCAGCAACATATATACAGCTAGTCTCACTAAATTTACTGATGGTGAAAAACCATTCTTTGGTCAGGATATAATCCAACTACTGGAGACATTGGTCTACAGTCTGGAATAGATGGAACACCTTCAAATATAGGATACATAAATGCAAATAGTTCTAGAGTTGTTACCCTAGAGATTCAGTTTTTGTTTTATTATGGAAGTCAGTTTTCAGGAGGTATTCAGATATCAATAAGAGAAAATTTCATATTAAAATATGAATTTATATCTTGCTGGAGATGTAGGAGCTGCAGGACGGACAGATGGTGGAAAACAAGGAGCTTTTAGAATACATACTGTATGGAATGGAAAAATTATCAAATGTTACAGCAACATGTATGGAAAAATCAGCATTTTTATCACTTGAAACATGGTGGACTGGAAAATAGAATTTGATGAAACTCCAGGAAATGAAGTAAAAGTAAATATAACAAAAGGACACTGAACAGCCCTGGAGCTGGAGATCAGAATACAATATTTTTAATATTTCCGGAACATATCCTGCAGTATGGGACTGGAGTCTCAGTCATGGTGGAGTACCTTGCCAACGTGGAGGACGAGTAGGTAAAGTTGATGCTGATATAGAAACCAACAAGAAATATAGTTTATTCAGTAGTAGGGACCAAGGATCATTTGAAATAAATAGTAAAGGAAAATATAACATTACGGGAGATGAAAATATAGTTTATTCAGGATTTGGATACGTTCCTAACTGGAATAACTGTGGTGAAAAGCTGATGTCAATGGAACGATGCCAGGAGGTACTGCAAGAATAAAGGATACAAATCAGACTCGAATGACGCCAACTGTAAAACATCAGAAGCTCCTACTAGAACGGAAACAGAAATATATACTATTATTTAATGATAAGATGGCTGATGCGAGGCTTCAGGATTATCTGTGTGGAATCAAACTAATAATTCAGATTGGAAAAATCAGTTATTGAATATATCAAGGACAAATTGATGCAAGAGGAAGAATAGGACAACAAGTGCTACAACGACTGCTACAAATAATATAGGAATTTATTCTAAATCGGGTCAAAAGAGGAGAAGAAATTATAAATGGACAGACTGCAAAAAGATAAAAACAAAAAGAAGATTTGGGAGCTAATGTTCAGATTAATTATGAAAAATGATCCAATACATTCTCTACAAACTAAATAATATTGATATAACATTTGGTAAAAATTCTAAAGATGGTATAATGATAGCATCTGAAAGAGGAACAGTTATTGATGTAGCAAAATCTACAAATGAACACAGTAAAGCTATAAAAGATACGAGTGGAAATGATATCTCAGGGAAATCAGATTCTACAACAGTAGATATTATGACTACACCTATAAAAAGATTATACTTTAGATGGTACAGTGACTTCACTTGTTGCTTCTGCAGATGATACTAGAAATGAAGTAGCCACTGGAACAATTATTGCATATGCCGAAGGAACATGGAAAAATAGCGACCATGTAATGACATCTAATGAAGCAAAAAAGATTTGAAGGAAAAGGAAGTCAAGTAAATCTTGGACAAGATGTTGTGATGAGTGCAAGATATAAAGACGATACTCCTTTAGGATCAACAACAAAAGTGGAATCTTTTCCAATAGCATATGTTGCTAAAAATGGTGGAGAAATAACGGCTGAAAAGACTACAGACGCAAAAGGATTTGGATCAATAATTGCATACGCAGACAATAGTGCAAAAATTACTTTTAGATGGTGTAGTTACAGCGGTTGATGAATGGGCTGCAAATGATGTTGATACAAAAACCATATTTATACAAAAATATTGGTGGATACGCAAAAAGCAGGAACAGCTACAGGAAGTGGAAGTACTGTAACATTTAAAGATAATATTAAAATTCATGGTATGGGAGGATTTGCTCAAGGAAGTGGTTCATTAGTTAAATTTGAAGGTTCTAATAATGAGATTTATTCTGCAAAAGAAGGTGGTCTTGTAGCTTGGGATGGCGGTAAGATTGACTTTAAAGGTGGAAAAATTGATACTAGAAAAAGAAATTCTACAGATGATTATAGCGGAGTTGTGCCATTTTTAGCTAATACTGGATCGAATATTAATTTTTCAGGGAATACGGAACTTACTATTTCTGATGGAATACTATGCCCTGGAACGGCGGCTGATTATGCGGCTGAAGATTCATCTAATCCTGCAAATGCTGCTGCAACTGCTGGGAAAAAATATACTGGTATGAGTAATATGAAAATTAAAGTTGAAGGAAATGGTGTAATTTTAAGAGTTACAGATGGTGGAACTAGAACTGATAATAAATGGACTGGGCCTACAGGACTTATTGAAAGTGTTGAGATGACTGAAGATAAACAGAGGAAACTTGACGATTGGGGACTGGTGCTGATTACAAGGCATATTATAAAAATGGAGAATATTCTATAGAAAAGAAATATTGACTTTGATAATGCGCCTATTTTCAACAAAATAAAATTTGTGAGGAAAAAATATATACAGCCTGGGAATTACTGTAAGTTCTGCAACAGGCCAAGGAATGATAGTTGATCAGATTCCGGAGCAACAAGTAATACACAGACAGGATATGTAAATAAAGGTAATGTTGAAATAACAGGTGGAACTGCTTCAACAACAGGATTAAGTACAAGTTATGGAGAAATTATAAATGAAAATATGTTACATGTAGATAATGGACTGGGACTGTATGGAGTAAATGGAAGTAAAATACTGAATGACAGTGCTGGAAACAATTACTATAACAGGAAATGGAACTGGAATGGCTGCACTTTACATCAGCAACTCAGCTTCAGGACTATGGAACAGATGCTAAAATAAAAGCAGGAACTCTTGGAAATAATGACAAAAACTTTAGAACTGGAAAAATAAAGGTACGATTACAGTAAATGGAAATGGCGGAATTGGAAATGTACGGGGAATTAAGAACACTACCAGGAGCGCATTCCAGTATAGAAGTAGGTAAAACAGGAACTTCTCATGGAAGTATAAGAAATGCAGGAAAATAGTTCTGCAGGAGATAATTCGGTAGGAGTTGTTTCAAAGTGTCAGCTCCTGCAGGAGCGGCTTCAGCTCTTGATTTTTGGAGGACCTGAAAAGTCTGAATGGAACAGGATCTTCTGATATAGTTACAGGTAAGGAAGGAATCGGAGTATATGCAGACAATACAAAGATTACTTTTGAAACTGACTATGGAGGGAAGTAAAGATAAAGGAACAGGATTATTTATAGAAGGAAACAATCCTTCACTTACAGAGGTAATAAAAACTTTTGAATTGAAATATTCAGGAGTTCCATCAAATCAGCTGTTGCATTCTTTATGAATAATAAATCAACAGCGTCAGGAGCAGCAATGCTGAACAATATGAACATAAGATTAACTGATACTTCCCAGAATACAGAAGGATTAGTTGGAATATTGGCAAGAGGGACCACAGGAGAGCTGAATAACCAGGAAATATAACACAGCGGATGGCGGATACGGAATTATTTCTGGAAGGAGTGGAAGTTAGAAATAGTGGAAATATAACTTTAACTAATCCTGTAAGTGAAACACCTAAAAAGGAAAGTGTAGGAATTTATTCTAAAATGGAAATAAAGTTACAAACTCAGGAAATATAATAGTTGGAAAAATATTCTGCAGGAATTTATGGAAATGAAGTACAGAATAGTGGTAACTTGAATATCGGTAATCTAGGTACAGGGAATATTCAGTCAAGGTGGGAATGTAGACTTGACTGGAGGAACATACAGTTGGTTCTGATCAGGCGGCTGCAGTTTATGCAAACGGAGATGGTCAGACAGTAACTGCACATGCAGGATCAAAGACTTTCCATAGGAGACAACTCTTTTGGAATCCTTGTGGAAAAAGTGCAGGTTCAGCTGGAAATAGTTATAAGTAATATTGCGCAATAATAATCTTGGAAATGACACTGTATACATATACTCTAACGATAACAGAACAGGAGCTCAAGTTATAAACAATACGGATCTTACAGCGTCAGGATCATTCAACTATGGAATATATTCTGCAGGAGAAGTTAGAACAACGGTAATATAAATTTTTGGAGCAGGAGATGGAAATATTGAATTACAGTACTCATGGAGGAACAGCTAGCTATAATGCTTCAATTACAGTAGGTGAAAGTTATGGATCCTATAAATGCATTGAATAACTGTTATGCTATTGAATAGCTGCTGGATATACTCCAACTGTGACAGAACTTGCAGCAGGAAAACATGCTTTATACAGGAAATATTGTAAATAATGGTACAATAAACGTTACTGGAAAAAGGAAGTATCGGAATGTACGGAACTGGTGCCGGAACAACAGTCTACAACGGTACTGCATCAAACCGTAATGCTGTAATAAACCTGAATTCAAGTGAAAACTACAGGAATTTATCTGGATAACGGAGCTATGGATATAACTCACGGAAAGATAAAACTCAAATGGTTCAAATTTAAGCAGTTGTCGGAGTTGTTAAAAATGGTTCAACAATAGAAAATCATGGTGAAATAGGATATAACTGCCGCAGATGCTGTGAGGAATAATGACTAAAGGAGATATGGCAGGAAATAACTTAGGTATAGTAAAAGAACTATGGAAGCTTTAATATAAATGGAACAGCAGTACCTGCAGGAACAAGAACTGAAGATATTTCAGAATCCTTCTATAATAGGTGGGAGCAAAGGCAGGACCTGACTAAGACTGTAGAAGGAGTAAAATAGAAGTTCCTCGTGGAAGTGTTACAGGAACAATAACTGTAAACGGAACATCAGTTGTACCTGAAGTTGCAACAACATCAGGAGAAGAATTCAGCCTATGGAAGTATCAAAAATAGGTATGTATATAGATACTCAAATAGAAAACCATACAACTCCCTCATTACAGGACTGAGTGCTCTTACTAACCTTAAGAAAGCGGATCTGATAATTGAGCGGAAGCGGCGCAGATACCACTGGAAAATACATCCAGCTAGATTCAAGAATAACGGATCTCACTAACGCAAATGATAAGAGCAAAACCAGCAGATTGAAAAATGGAGTATATTCAGGTTCTCTGACATGGATGGCGACTGTTTCACAAAATGCAAGTGATGGAACTATACAAAATGCTCACCTGCAAAAATACCTTATACATACTGAGCAGGCAATGAAGCAACACCCTGTAAATGTTAAGGATACATGCTCTTAGATGGATTGGAACAAAAGATATGGAGTGGAAGCACTTTGAAGCAGAGAAAAATCAGTTGTTCAAAAACTGAATGGAATAGGTAATAAATGAAGCAATACTTTTCTATCAGGCAATGGATGAAATGATGGACATCAGTATGCAAAATACTCAAATGAGAATAAATGCTACTGGAAATATGCTTGACAAGGAATTCGTGATATCCTGAAGGACGAATGGAGAAATCCTTCTAAACAGAATAATAAGATAAAAGTATTTGGAATGAGAGATGAACAAAACAGATACAGCAGGAATTATAGACCATACAAGTAATGCTTTATGGAGTTGCCTCATGTTCGCGAAGATGAGAAAGCAGCAAAACTTGGTCATAGTTCAGGATGGTATGCAGGAGCTGTTCATAACAGATCTCAAATTTAAAGATATGGGAAATTCTAAAAGAAAATCAGACAATGCTGAAGGCAGGAGTATTCAAGACAATCTCCATCAGGAGATCATAATGGAAGTTTAAGATGGACTATATCTGGAGATGTGTTTGCAGGAATAAAAGATGAACTGCAGATTCCTTTGTTGCAGATGACATATTCCAGGCAAAAAGCTAACTACTATTCATATGGAGCGGCATTGAAAAATGAATTAGGTTATGATATAAGAATGAGTGAAAGAACTCATCTGAAAACCATATGGATTGTTAAAAATGGAATATGGAAGATTTACCGGTATAAAGGAAAAATCAGGAGAAATGAGACTTGAAGTGGAAGGAAATCGACTATTTCTCTGTAAAACCTGGAAGTAGGGACTGGAATTCAAATACATACAGCCACTTGCTGTCAGAACTCAGCTTTCTGTTGGAATTATAGCAGCTTATGAAATGAACTTGGAAAAAGTTGAGATGTAAACACAGAGCGAGAGTAAGATATACTACAGCTGACTGGTTTGGAATCAGAGGAAAAGGAAGATAGAAGAGTGAAATTGAAATTTGATCTGAATATTGGAATTGACAATACTAGAGTAGGATTTACTACTGAATGCAGGATATGACACTAAAAGGAAACAATGTAAGAGGTGGAATAGGATTCAGGGCAATCTATTAATTTTGTGCTTAATTTTGTGAGAAAAAGAAAAATAAGCGGAATTAACATATCTGTAAAATAAAAATACAACGGTGATAAAGTCGTTGTATTTTTGTATTTTAAGTTTATACAAAATTCTGTACACTTTTGTAAAGCATTCTCTTATTTATATGTTGAGAAAAATCTTTTCCATAGCTTTTCAAATGCTGGAGACCCTACCAGATTATAATCTTTTCTGTGAATTTTTACATCATTAGCAAAGTATATTTACAGGTAGCTATCTCCTTTTATAGATTTACTATTCTGCATAAAAAGTTCTTCATTTACATAATCTAGTATTGCAGCTGTATCATTTTGTCTTTGTAAGATTTTTCCTTCACTTGTGTAGGAAATTTCCATAATTGTGGATCCAATCAGACTACACATTAAATTATCTGAAGACGATATCTCCATAGAGTAGCCCATTCTTCAAAAAGAATCATTAACAAGAACACCGTCCTTTGTTTTTGAAAAATCTCGAAGCTTTAATAATGATAACATTAAAAATTAATGCAGTTATTACTTACTCATAATACTCCACTTTAATATGTTAGTTTATCTGGTATAGTATGTGAAAATCAAAAATTTCAATTTTTATGACATGTTAGTAAAAAGTCTTTTAAGTATTTTTGTGTTTATCAACTCTGACACCGTATTTAAAAATACTCCCAGTAGGGACTTTTAAGTGAAGACATTACAACACCTTTGAAGAAGAAGCATTTTATAAATAAGGAATTTCCCATAAACTGCTGTGATGGTTAGTTCTTCCTTCAGGTTTGAAAAATACAATATCTCCGGCTTTCTAAATTTTAGATGAAAACTCCAGTTTTGTGCCTGCTGGTTGAAACTCTTGGCAGTTCATGACCGTAAACTCACGATAAATTCTGACGGGTTAAAGCTGAACAGTCAATTCCTTTTTAGAATCTCCTCCCCATGCATATTTTGTATCCTCCATTTGCTGTAAGATACAAGGAGCTTTTTCAGCAGCAGCAGTTCTTTTTCACTTGCAGGTTCCTGATTTTGCTATTCTTTCATGTCTTAGTTCAGTCATTTTATCAATAATAACCTGATCTTTGTTGTTTGCAGAAATACTGTAAATCCTCGTATTATGGGAAATTTTTACTATGTGGAGGATTTTTGCGTATTTTTCAACATTTGAAACTTTTTCCAGGTTTTGTTGGAACTGTTTTTATGTTTTGAAGAATTATCTGTTTTTACAACATGAGATATATTTTTGCTATAGGATGCGTTTTTCAACAGAATGTTTTGTTACGACTGGTTTTGTTTTTACTTTCTGCACTTTTAACGTTATTTGTATTTTTAATAGTAGTATTTTAGCTACAGTACTTTTTAACTGAGCTACTTTTTATTTGTTGTGCTTTTTAACAGCTATATATAGCAGTTGCACTTTTAGTGTTTGTAGCTTAACAGCTGTGTTTTTAACAGCCGGACCTTTTAGAAACAGTTTCTCTTTGTTTTTACAGTTTTAGCAGTATTCTGCTTTGCTTTGACATGATGCTTAACAGATTTTCCTGTAACCTGAAGCAATAAATGCAAATGCAGCTATACAGATTGCTGTAAAGAATCTCTTCTTTTTCATTTCTTCTCTCCTTTTAAAAATCAGTTATAATTTGTTTTAAATTATTTCTGAAAAATATCTATTGTATCATTAAATAAGAAAAAGTAAATTGACTTTTAAAAAGGAAAAGATATTATAATTTAATAAGAAATAAGTGTGGTATAATTGAAATAAGGTAAAAATAAAATTGTATAAATAAAATTTTTGGAGGCGATGAAATGACGGATATCGAAATAGCTCAAAAGGCGAAGTTGGAAAAATTAATGTGATTGCTGAAAAAGCAGGACTTTCTGAAGAAGATTACGAACAATATGGGAATTATAAGGCTAAAAGTCAGCCTTGATGTATTGATTTGACAAAAAGGATGGAAAACTCATACTCATGTGACAGCTGTAACTCTCACACCTCCAGGTGAAGGAAAATCAACTGTAACAGTAGGGCTTACACAGGCCTTTAACAAAATTTGGATATAAGTCAATTGCGGCACTAAGGGAACCGTCATTAGGCTCTGTATTTGGAATAAAGGAGGAGCCACAGGAGGAGGAATGTCCCAGGCTGTCCTTATGGAAGAGATAAACCTTCATTTTACAGGAGATATCCATGCAATTTCAACTGCACATAACCTCTTTCTGCGCATTGATAATCATCTCATGCAAGGAAATGAACTGGATATAGATGTAAATACACTACGGAAACGTGTCCTTGATATGAATGACAGGGCATTGAGAAATATTGTGGTTGGAATGGGAGGAAGACTAACGGAATTCCTGGGAATCTTCATTCCAATAACAGTAGCGTCAGAAATAATGGCAATATTCTGTCTCGCTAACTCAATTACCGACCTGAAAAAGAATAGGTGAAATAGTTTTTGGATACAATAGAAAAGGAGAAATGCTGAAGGTAAAAACAGCTGAAAATAGAAGGAGCGGTTACAGCACTTCTAGGATGCTATTGCTCAATCTGTTCAGACGCTGGAAAACACCCTGTATTTATACATGGAGGACCTTTGCGAATATTGCTCGCGGATGTAATTCGGTTCTTTGCGACAAAATGGCATTGAAATTGTCAGATTATGTAGCAACAGAAGCAGGATTTGCGGCTGACCCTGGAGCAGAAAAATTTTTGGATATAAAGGCAAGAAAAAGCAGAAATTGAACCAAATGTTATTGTTATAGTTGCAACTGTCAGAGCATTGAAACATCATGGTGGAGATACAGACCTGAAATCAGAAAAATATAGAAACATTGAAAAAAAGGACTTGTAAACCTTGAAAGACATATAGAAAGGCATGCAGAAATATCATGTTCTGTGATTGTTGCACAATAAATTTATAACAGACACTGATGCTGAAATAAAGGAAATTGAAAAAATTTGCAATGCAAAGGGTGTGGAAGTAGTTTTTGTGAAATTGGGGAAAAAGGTGGAGGAAGGTGGAAAGGAACTTGTAGACAAAGTAATTTCTGCAGTTGAGGAAAAATGAAAAATCAGAAGAAAAATTTTTCTCCATTGTATGAACTGGAACTTCCGATAAAGGAGAGAGAAATTATTGCAAAAGGAAATATATGGAGCTGACGGGTTAAATTTATGCCTCAAGGCACTAATAACATAAAACACGAAGAATATGGATATGATAAACTTCCTGTATGTATTTCAAAAACACAGAAATCACTGTCAGATAACCAAAATTATGGAAGACCTCACAGGATTTGAAATACAATAAATGAAATCAGACTGTCTGCAGGACAGGATTTTAGTGCGATGGCAGGAGAAATCATAGATCATGCCCGGACTCCTAAAAACCTTCAGCAGAACTGATTGATATAGATGAAAATGGAGTGATTAGAGGGTTGTTTTAAATAAGAAGATGAAAAGTGGAAGGTGAAATAGTTGGGGGATATTGACAATAAACAAATTTCGAAATAGGACAGTGAAAAAGAAAAATACTTGAAAATTGCTAAGGAGCATATTGATAAAGAGGGAAAATTTAACAAAAGAGCAAATTAGTGAAATGATGGAGTTGAATGGATACAAGAGAACTTTATCCAGGTTTTCAAAATTGTATTTTGAACGAATAGAAGATTACTTTCTCCAATGCTTCAACAATGCTAGCTACTTTTTATATGGATAAAGATGATGAAATGTAAGGAAAAATATTGTTCAAAGGCTGCAAATCAAGGGAGAAAATATAGCAAAGAAAAGTCTTGCTACATTTTATGCAAAAATAACAATGAAGAGAAAATGCTGGAATGGTACAACAAACTTGATGACAGGAAGATTATGATGTGTTGCTCACATGTCAAATTATTATATGTTTCTAAGATAATTATGATAAAGTAAAGATATAAATTTTACAATATTAAAAATAAGAAAGATAGATAAATATGCTCTAATTGTTTAGGTGATGCATATTTTACTGAAGGTGATTTTGAAAATTCTGGAAAAATATTATATCATTGCTTTGGAAAAATGGAAGTCCTGATTCAAAGGATAAATTAGTTTAATCTTTATCAAACAACTGAAATATAGAAAAATTTAGAGAATTAATTGAGAAAGATGGAGCTAAAAGAGGAGAAGATTTTTAACCTAGGAAATCTTTATTTTATAAAAAGATTATAAAATGGCTGAGAAATGGTATAGAATCTGAAAAGTTAGGATTTTTAGAAGCATATAATTTAGGGCATGTTTATTATGAAATTGGAATTTTGAAAAAGCTGAGAAGCATCTTCAGGAAGTAATAGAAAAACTACCACATCTTAAAGAAAATGCTATTGAAAAATTAATAAATGTATATACATCAAGCAAATTTCTATCTAACCAGTGGAGATTTTGAAAAAGCTGGAAAAATATTTAAAAATATTATTGAAAATATAGTATAAAGAAATGTTATTATAATTTAGCAGTAATAAATAGTCAAAAAGGAAATATAGAAAAATACAAAAGAATATATTTTGAAAGGAATTGAATTAGAGATAGCCAATGTATGTTTAGTTATGCATTATCTGTTTATTCAGAAACTGGTAAACATACAGAAGAAGTTGACATGTGGTTAAAAAGCGCAGAAAAGACTCATGTTGATGCAATGTATGAGTTAGGTCTTTTTGCTTCTGAACAGGATAGAATTGAAGATTCTAAAAATGGTATAAAAAGCCGCAGAAAAAGGAGGAGACAACTGCAATGAATAACTCTGCTAATATTTATAGTGAGGAAGGAAACAGAAGAAGCAATGGAAACTTTATCTGAAATCAGCTGAAAAAGTAAATCTTTAGGCATTTTTCAAACTTTGGAAATTATTATGAAGAAAATGATATTATAGAGACCTATGAAAGAATATTATGATAGCATGGATTCATTAAAAAGGTATATCCGACAAGTAAGCTGGAACAGGAAACTGTAAATAGACTATTACAGGAAAAATTGAAGCAAAAGAATTGTACAAAAATGAGAGGTCTAAAAATGTCTAAAAATACGATTTTGAAACATTAATAAGTAGAAAAATCAAGGCTCCTACAAGTGGGAAGGGATGTAAAGTGAATATCCTGATTTACCTGATTGAATAGTACCATTTTCGGTAGCAGATATGGAACTGCAGATTGCACCTGAAATAAAGGAAGGATTGAAAAATACATGATGAGCAATACTTGATATACTGGAACTTATGAAGAATACTTGAAGCTGTACAACTGATGGAAAAGAAAAATAATTTTGATATCCAGAAGGAGTGGATTGAATCTATCATGAGTTGTTTCTGCGTTGTTTGATTCTGTAAAAGGCATTTACTGAAAGGAAGACGGGGTAATAGTGTTTACACCTGTGTTATCCTTTTACAGTGCAACAAAAATTAAATGAAAGAAAAATTGCAGACTGTCCACTCAGTGGAAAATGGAGGAAGATACACAATGGATTTGAAAGTTTTGAAAAAGCTTTGCAAAGGAAGATACACTCCTTATTTTATGCAGTCCCCACAATCCTGTGGGGAAGAGTATGGTCAAAAGAAGAACTGAAGAAAAATTGGTGAAATTGCCTGAAAATAATCTGAAAATTGTTTCTGAGGAAATACATTTTGATATTCTTATGGAAGGGAAAAACATACTGTCTTGCAGACATTGTCAGAAGAACTTTCTGAAATTACGGTTACTTTGTACCTGCTCGACTAAGACATTTAACCTTGCCGGGATTGGAATATCAAATAATTATAAAAATGAAAAGATGAGGAAAAAGTTTATCAATGAACAGGGAGATCATCTGCACATGTGTTTGCGGCATTGGGATATAGAGCCTGCATACTGGCTATACTCAGGCAGAAGAATGGTTTGAGGAGTTTCTTCAGCTGATTAATAAAAATCAGAAAAACAGTAAATAAATTTTTGAAGAGAAATTTACATGAACTTAGAGCTCTTTAATTCAGGAACTTACTTACAGTGGATTGATTTTCAGGGCTTTTAGACTTAGGAGGAGAAAGAGCTGAAAAAGCTTTATAGAATGGAAAGCGCAATTATTTTTCAGTGAAGGTTATACATTTGGAAAAATGGAGATGGATTTGAAAGAATGAATCTGCAGTTCCAACCCATTCTTGAAAAAGGCCTCGAAAGACTGTAGCATGGCAATAAAAGAAAATTATCCTGAATTCTGTAATAAACTGTACTGATTTAGAAATATAACAGAAATAGCGAATGGAGTACTAGAGATGTAAATCTGAAAATGGAAATTTGTACCTAGAATGAAAAATACTAAAATAGAAAAATGTTATTTAGGGCTGTTGAAAACAGTCCTTTTTAAAGTGATTTCATTATTTTTGAGTGTTTAATTTTATAATATTTTATGATATAATACTCAAATAAAACTGATGTTAGGAAAGAAAAATGAATTAGGAAATATGCATTAAAAAGGAGTGAGAATATTGAAGGGTCTCTGTTAATAATGCCAATCAATGTTACTGATGAACTGGAACTGTTTTAAAAAAGTTTAAAGGAGCAGACTTATAAGGATTTTGAACTATTGCAGTGGATCAGAACAAGGATGACAAGGCTTATAAAATTTTTAGAAAAATATGAAAATGATTTTGAAATAAAGTATATGAAAAGTGACAGGAAAGGTCTGCTCTGAACAGAAACAGGGGATGCATTTGTAATGGACGGAAGTATTGCAGGATTTCCTGAGATGACTGTGAATATCAGCCTGATACATTGGAAAAAGGTAGTAAAATTTTTGAGGAAAATGAGAAATGGAATATATTCGTGTGAACCTTGAAAGGGAAAAGACTATGGAACAGGAATAATAGCTGAGCAAAAATGTTAAACTGACAAAGGAAATATGGAAAAACTGTAAAATCCATTACTCGTGAAATTATACATATGAGGATATAGTTCTGTTTGATGAAAATCTGGGGTAGGGTTCTGTTTTGGAAGTGGAGAGGAAACAGACTATGAGGCTGACACTACTGCATAAAGGATATAAAAAGGTGAGTATTTTGCAGAGTGACATTATTTTCATCGCCAGGAAACTATGATGATTTGGACAGGGCGTAGAAATATGCACTTGGATATGGAGCACTTGTAAAGAAGGAGTTTTAGGATTTCTTACTATTTTTAAATTTTACAAAAGAATATTTAGAAGTATATAGTGGTATAATACTTACAAAATAGAAAATACTGCTAAGAACAGTTTTAAAGGAAGAATCGAAAGGATTTAACAAATACAAGTAGGAAAGAAGGAACACAAAATGGACAAAATTAAAATGCCTTATAAATATGATAATAGCCTTTTATAATTTTATCCTTTTACAAAGGGAAAATTTAAAAATAGGAAAATATGCTTGTCGAGAAATGCAGGAGAGCTTTTGTTGACAATGGAAGAGCAATTTATGAATATCTGAGATCTAAAAAGGATATAGAAGAACATTGGGTTGGTTAATAAAAATTCACCTGTTTTTGATAAAATTGTGGTGGAAAGCTTAGTAAAGGGAAGTGTGAAGCTACCTTTTATTTCATGAATTGGAAGTTGTGCTTTTTCACATTCAATATCTGCGATATAGCACTCATCTGTTTGTTGTTCCAGTTATAAATCTGTTTCACTATAAACCTTTGAAGGTGTTCTAAATCGTGGACAGTAGGTTTCAAGGTTAGATGGCAAATGAATCGAAAACAGATAGCTGAAGATCTTGTAAAACCTATGATGTGAAGTATGTGATTCAGAATATGAAAAACATAAAAACTAAGACATGGTGGAATGTTCTTGAAAATGCAGCATTTATAACAGGATATCCGAGATATGATAAAACTGTACAGTGTGGAAGTTGAGAAATATTTATGCCTACATGGAGAAAAACTGATAGTTTGAGAATGCAAGGATAGAAGATACAGAATATTTTTATAAATATTACAGGATCTTATAACAGATGAGAAAGATTTAATAAATATCTGGAAGATCTTTATCTGAATGTGTATATCATCAGCTGTACTGTGATTATCTGAACGACTTTTAATAAGGTGAAAACTTGGTAAAAACCGTTACTTGTTACCAAAAGATGCTGATATTACTACAGGAACTGATGAGCAAAAATACTATAACTGACTATTCAAGTGTTGCATATGATTTCATTATCTGAATAAGCCGATTGTATTCTTTCAGTTTGACAGGGAGGAATATCGGAAAGTCGGTTCCTATGTGGATCTGGATAAAGAACTTTGAGAAGGAGTTCACACGTATAAAAGGGAATGTTGGGAAAAATAGAAGAAATTGCAGGAATAATTTTGAGATGAGTCCAGCTGAGGAAAATATATAAATGAGGAAAGTATGTTCTTAAAATATACTGATAAGGAAAAACTGTAAGAGAGTATATGAACTGATTATACTTGGAGATGAAAATAAAGTATCTATAATAATTCCTGTATAATGCAGAAAAATTTTATTGAGAAACAATCAGTTATTTTCAAACATATACAAATTGGGAAATACTTATATTAAATGATATGTCACTGATAGAAGTTATGAAGTCTACATGAATATGTACAGAAGGACGGAAGAATAAAAGTCATTAACAGTGAAAAACATATTGGCGTGGTTGAAGGAAGGAACAGACTTATAAATGAAGCAGATGGAGACATAGCCTTTCTTGATGCCGATGATTACTCGAAAGGAAGACAAACTTGAAAACAGATTGAATTCATGAAAAATAAGGATATCGCCATAAAGCTACAGAATATACAAGAGTTACAGAAAATGGAAAACCATTAATGAAATAAAAATAAAAGGGAAGAAATAACTTACAGGGAGTTTGCTTAAAATAACTATGGAGGCTGTCTCAGTTGTTATACAATGCTGGAAAAGTTTGGAAAAGATATTTACAAGGAAAGGGATAAAAACGAAGACTATGTCCTTTGGCTTGAAATAGTGAAAGATGCTGATATATGGACTAGGAAAATCTGCATTTTATATAGAGTCCTGATAAATCATGATCCAGCAAATAAAATAGATGCTGCCAAAGTAAGATGGAGAATAGATGTGAAAAACTTTATTGTTTCAGGCAGCCTATTATTTCATAAATTACGTAATAATAGCTTTTAAAAAGACAAAATAAAACTTGCATAACAGAATTGAAAATATATAATAAAGTAAAATGGGCAGGTGGGAAACAGAAAGATATTACATGAGCGGAGTAAGATATTTTCGTATTTATTTGAAGGTAAATGACGATTAGCAATGTGGCACTGGACTGGCCACTATAATAAAGCAGAGGGACTGGGATTCAGAAATGCAATGATATAGTCCGGTGCCTCTGATTGCCTCACTATACAGCAAAATGTATACATGGCGACACAAAGTATAGAATTGAAGGATATGACAGCAACAGTAATTGTAATAAAGCGGGATTTTAATGACTATTACAACTTTCTCAAAATATTTACTTTTTATGAAGGGATTATCCTGGAGTAATAACAATATTTCAGATAGCTTTCAGATACAGGTTGCTATGGCGGTAGTTGAGGAAAGAGTTGTATTTGCTGGAGAAAATGACTATACGGGAGGAGTGTAGCGAAAGTGTGAGGATGGCCAGTAAGGTATTTGGGATGTCATTGAATAATCTGATAAGGAAGGCACTTGGAAAGGAATACTTTGAACCTATATAATGCAAAGAAAGTTTGATGTGTCATGGATTTTACGCATACTGCTAAGGGATCCTAAAATAACAGAAAATTGTTACAATATAAACTTGAAGGATTACAGTATGATAACTATCTGGAGATTTTTATGAAACATGCGAAACAACTTCAATATCTCATTGTAGCTCCAAAAATGGTTCTCGAGAAATATACAGGATTTGAAGCTACATCATAACAATCTTAACCTTAAGGCGAGACTGGATTTACTTTTTGCATTTATCATTGATGAGGAATTTTGCGGCTCCGGTAATTGTGCTGCTGTCAATAATAGTAAAACCGGAATCTAAAGGACCGGTATTCTTTATACAGGAGAGAAATAGGTGAAGGAACAAAAGTTTAATATAGTAAAATTCCAGCTCCGACCGACTACTGATGCTGAAAAGACAGGCCTCCAATGGGCATCTAAAAATGACAAGTCAGCGAGTTTGGGAAAATAATGAGAGCTACTGAACTGATGGGCTGCCTCAGCCATGGAGTCGTGCTACGTGGGAAATGAGCTGGTGACCCTCATCCTAGAGAGATATTTTTCATTCAGCAGCTTGAAAGGAACATACCTTTACTATAATTCTAAGACATACTGTAGCAAAACCAGGACTGACAGGATGGGCACAAGTAATGGGGTCACTTATGGTGCCAGTGTACGAGGTCTTACAGAAAAATTGCAGCATGATATCGAGTATTATATAAAAACATCACAGCATTCCATTTGATGTAAAGGTGCTTCTAAAACAGTAACGATAGTTATGGAAGAAAAGGAAGATAGCAGCACAGGTGATGATAGAAAAGAAAAGTATAGTTGTAAAGAACAGAGCATACAACTTTATCAGGAAATAAATGAAAAGAAAGAGTGCGTATTACATATGCATTTAAAAGGCGTTGGAGCTTGCAGGATTTAAACCATTTGGCTGAAAAAGACGACAGTTGAGTTTAACAGAGATCACCTCGATAGTTGGAGCCTAACGGAGAGTGGTGAGCAATATTCTGGATGCAAATTTTATGGGTTTTCGAGGTGAGCAGAGCTACAAAATATAGAGCCAGGCGAAAGTTCGGATATTATGCAGGTGGAGACCACGTTCCATGGCGGAAGTCAGTCTAATCATTGAAAACAGATATCTCTGACATAGATTTTTCTGAGTAAAAATAACAAGAAGAATATATAAAAGCGAGAAAATGAATACTGGTAAACAACAGACGGGTAAGGCTGAAGGATATAGTAACTTTTTGATGGATACAGGTATCTGAGAAACAGCATTCCATAATTGGGCAAGGAAGAGTTGAAAGAATAATAGCTCTGAAATCTAAGTAGAACTGAGGGAAATTATAGAAGCTGCCGGAGTAAAGAGAGCCAAGGTGAAAAAGGAAGATTCTACAGCTGAAGGAAGTAAAATGAGATTGAAAAATAGAATTTTGTTGAAAAGGAACTGGCTACAAGAGTGGGGTATCTATGGAAGAAGAAAGAAAAGCAAGACTTTATAAGACTTTTCTGAGTAGATACTCATAAGCTTATGATTTTTAGAATATAATCAGAATGAAGGGAAAGAAAGCAGGAGAATTTGAAGTAAAACGTTCCCAGCTTGAAAGTATTCCTGAAATACAGAAGGAATATGAGACAAAGAATACTGAAGCTGAAAACATCTCTATAAGTAGAAAAATACGAACTTCTGGAAAACGAGAAAATGCAAATGAACAGATTTTTCTTGAAATGAAACATTCAGAGATGAGTATGCAAAGCTGTCAAGGCCAGCTTTCTAATCTGGATATTCAGGCTGAAGAAAAGGAAAAGAGAAATAAAGTTCTTGAGAAAGATATAAAGGAAAAGGGAGAAATTTTGTCAAAATCTGAAAAAGAACTTTCAGAAATTGTGAAGGAACTTTCAGAAAAGGAAAAATCTAAAATAAAATAGAAGAAAAAGTGGAAGAGCTAGAAGGTGCGTCGCGAACTTTTAACGACTAAAACTGGAAAAGGCAACACAGCAAAAGCCACGATTTTGAAGTCGATAAAAATAGGCAACAAGTGAAAAATGAAGAATATGAAAAAGAATTGCCACTGCTGAAATTGTAATGAAAAGACAAGTTGCAGAAAAGGAAGATATGGATGTGGAATTTTCTGAGTTTGTCAGCAGAATGGAGAGTTTTGAGCAGAATAAACTTGCAAAGGAAAATGAAAAGAAAGAAAAGAGCTGATTTCAAAAGAGGCTGATGATAAAGCTGAAAAAGAAGAAAGCAGATCTCGGATATAAATAAGGATTTGGGAGAACTCAGCTATAAATGTGAAAACCTTAATGCCAAAAAGAGGGCGAATGAAAATATAATCAAGAAAGACTGAAACTTTTGCAAGGGCGACAAGGAATACTTCAGGAAAACATAAAAAGGAGTAATAGGAGCTTTTGTAAATTTAATAAATATTCCTGATGGATATGAGGAAGGATACAGACCCTTTTCTGGAGGGAATTTTCAGGATATTGTTGTAGAAAACAGTGATATTGGTAAAATGTATAGCTATTTTAGGATAAAAAGCTTGGAAGAGCATCATTTTTACCAGTTGCAGATGTAAAAGTGTATAAAATTCTGAATGAATACCCTAGAAGGAGTTATAGGTTTTCGCCAGAAATATAGTTGAATGCGATGAAAGAATAAAAAGATTGTAGATTTTGTCTATGGAAATCTCAATTGTGGTAAAAATATTGAAATAGGACACAGCTTCTTAAAGAAGGTTTTAGTGACAGAATAGTCACACTTGAAGGAGATAATAACTGCAAGGGGAAGAATGACAGGAGGTTACTCTGTAAGAGGGAAGGATGAACTTTAGAGAAAGAAAGAACTTAAAGTAATAAAGGAAAAATGAATGAAATTCAGAATGAAAGGGAAGAATTATCAAAGAAACTTTGAGAAATTGTCAGAAATATTAAAGACAGAAGAAAAGGAAAGAGACTCAGAAGGAACTGAAGTAATGGAAGGAAATTACAGGAATTCCTGAAGGAATATGATAATTTTTAGTCTGAATATAACAAAAAGAAAAAGGAATTGGGACATTAGAGTATGAAATCAAAGCAAAATAGAGATTTACATAGCTTCGAGAAAAGAAAAATTAAAGAAAAATAGTGAGATTATTGAAAATAGTCAAGCTGATAGAAGAAAACAAGCAGACTATTGCAACATTAAACAATGAAATAGAAAAGCAGAAAATATAAATGAATATTATCATAGAATTAAATACACTGATAAGGAAGTATGAGATTTTAAAAGTGAAAACCGACAGTAAAGTCGAGATATGCTGAAATAAAAGCTGACTATGAGAAACTTGTTAGTGAAAAGAAGGAAGTTGAGGAGTTTTCACAGACTGTCATGAAGGAAAAACTTACAAAAAGCAATTCAGGATAAAAAGAAGAAATTGAAGGAAAACAGAAGGAAAATACCGAAAAGTCACAGCTTATAAAGTCCCTTGAAAAAGGAAATAAAAATTTGGAAGTTTTGAAAAGGAACTTATGAGGGGTTAAGTGATATTGAGATTAAGAAAAGGGATCAGGAAAATGAGTATGGGAAACTGATTGAAAAGATTTCTGAAAATGAGAAAAATGGAATCCTATAATTATGAACTGGAGGGAAATTTCTGAGGAAAGAGCAAAGAATAACGAAGAATACAAAGAAATTGAAAATGAAACAGAACTTCAGGCAGAAAGCGGAAACTTTCTGTTAATGAAAGAAGCAGAACAGAAATAGGAGCGTAAATCTTTCATCGATAGAAGAATACGAAAGGGAAAACAAGAGATATACTGAACTTGTTAATCAGAAAAAGAGACCTGCTTGCAAGTAGGAATCCTTCTTACATTAATGGTAGATATTGAAATGATATAATTGAAAAAGTTTAACATTGCATTGGAAGAAATTATTAATACTCAAGTATAGTGTGAAACTATCCTGAATGGAGCAAAAGGAGCAATAAGACTGCTTTGATGAGGGAAAATATGCTGGAAACAGGACTGGAACTGAGCGTGAAATATAAAATAAACCTGAACAGACACTTATGTTTCTATCAGGAGGAGAAAATCAATGCTGGCAGTTTCGTTTATAATGGTAATATTTATGTTCTAAGCCAAGTCATTTACCTTCTTTGATGAAATTGAAGCGGCTCTTGATGAAGAAAAATACTAAGAAATAGTCAAAGCTCTTAAATAAATTTATAACTAAATCACAGTTTATACTGATAACCCATAACAAGAAACAATGAAGGGTTGTCATAGGCTTATGGGAGTCACTACGAATAAAAGAAATAGGGTGAATCAAGGATACCTCGGGTGATGTATAGTTATGAAAAAGAGGAATATGGACAAGGATAGAAATGTATGTTAAAATATAAAACTCAAATCAGATAAAAATTCATCCAGGGAAGATGTTACAGGAACATTTAAAAATATCTAATATTACTTGAGTTGTTGGAAATAATAAAATAAAGGAAAGGAGAGTATGATTATATAAGTTTATATATTATCATCACAGAAAATAGAGTATATTAATTGTAATAGCAGTAACACTCTTTCAATAATTGACGGGAAAAGAAGTAGATGTATCACAGATAGTGAGTTGACTATCCTTATAAGGATAATGCAACAATGGCAATCAGCATGGAACTCCTAGCAGTCAATGGTATAAATTTAAAAAGGGGAAGGCACCAAAAGTATTCAAGGCTATAAAAAGTTCCTGAAATATTAAGACAATGGAGTGATTATGAATATGGAGTATGGACACAGAAAAACGATGCTGCTCTCTAATGATACTTGTATCCGGGACAGGATCACTGCTACAACAGTGGACTTACAAATGTATATGGTAAATGTGTTTATGATAGGGAGACAATGTAGTAAGTTCACCCACTACAATGCCATATTGTGAGCCAGAGTAAAATAACTATGCAGGATATATAAAAGATGAATCTACACATGTATGAACTGATAGAGCAGCAGTTTTAAAGGAAAAGGCTGATGGAATGAAAGGTTACTAAAACTCATGTGGTGGATACAGTCTTGGAGGATTCTAGTCATTACTCATACAGGAGCTGGACAGTAAAAATATTGGTATTGAAAAATCACTTATGCTTAATTCACCTGTAAGTATTCTGACAGCAACAGAGAAACTTGACAGCTATTCTAGAAAAATGGAATATACAATGCAGAAGGTCTTGAAAATTTCTGGATAATATATTCGCAAGCTTGTATATGATGAAAAATTGAAGTAAGATGTAGATTTACAGATGTAAGATCAGCAGTATCAAAAATTACAGTTAAAAGACAGTGATTTTGGGTTCTGACAGGACTGTCTTTTCAGATTTTTATTCAGCAAATATGACTTTTGCGGGAGAAGTTTTCAGTGGAAAAAGATGCTGTTGGAAGACTTTTCTGACAAAAACATATAAGAGATTTGATTCGTGACTGAGGAATCTCAGGGAAGGTCTGTCGGTGTCTTTGATGAATATTCAAAAGAGATTTTTATATCCTTACCTGAAAAAGAATAAATATCCTGACTTGACAATGGAACAGTTTATAAAGGAATTTGATTTGAGAAATAGTCAGGAATTTATTGAACAAACATATAATATTTATAACATCTAAAGATGATATTCCTTATAACGGAAAGTGATCTGGACTACATAAATAAAAACATTTTGGTAATAAAAGTTATAATACCTTATGGGGGACATACAGGAATATTGTGGCATAAGATGTTGCAAACCTGATGATAGATAAACTGGAGGAAGAATAGATGAAAATAAAGAAATAAATTTATATTACTGGGGCAGTGCTGTTTACGAACTTCTTTTGCATATGGAGAGAGTCGGTATTTAAAAGTCTTATACCACGGAAAATCTCTAATTATACTGAAATGGTTGAAAAAGGAAATAAATGATGATATTTCTGGAATTTGTAGATGGAGATATTGTTGAAGAACCTTCATGTAGAAATATACGAAAGATACAATTATAATCCTAAGAATATAAAAATATAATGAATCATTACAGCGCATTTGAAAAGGATACGATATGGAAATTAGTGTAAATAATATTGACAGATGATGAAGAATATATTATTTCCAGTAAAGATGTTTGAACTGACTGATATAAATGACGGATTTGAGCCATTTAACAGAAGGATGTATGCCTTTTAATACACAGCTTGACAGAAAAGTTATCCAGCTCACAGGGTATATGCGGCAATTGTTCCTAAACCAATTAGAATAGGAATAGAAAATTTCTATAACTTTAAGGAAATACCCACAATGTTTAACTCCTACTGCAGTTCAAACTTAAAAAGCTGCAAATGCATTTGGAAGATTTGCAATAAATTCAACTATCGGTCTTTTAGGAACAAAATGATGTTGCTATTTGGATTGAAGAAAGACTGAAAACAATGGGGATACGCTTGGAGTTTATGGTGTTCGACAGGTTCTACTTGTACTTCCTGTATGGGATACCAAGTACGTTAAAGAGATGGATTAGGAAGTGCTGCCAGACTCGGCAATGGAAGGATACGTAAAAGGAAAAAGTTGAAACAGAACTATGATACAGGAGTGCTGATAAAGCATTTATGGATTTACAAGACCGGTAGTTAGGATTGAATGCCAGATCGCTTATAGGAGATGAGATACGGAGATTTAAATTCTCCTTTGAGCATGATCTGTAAAGGCACTCTATTACAATTACAGAAAAATGCAGGTAAGAAAATAGGAGAAAGAAACTATGGATAAAATAAAAAGAATTGAAGAAATGGAAAAATAATGGATAAACTCCGCAGATATTTTCAATGAACCGCACGCTGTTCTTGGAGCAAACCGTGTGAAAACTTGCACTGATTATAAAAACACTGGATGAGTATTGCTAGCAGCCAGGACTGGTTTTCTGATGTGGAAAGATCTCTGTTAGTAATCTTTGCCCGAAGACGTAAAAGTGTGGTAGTCCTTAAGTGAAGACGGTGCCTATAATTTATTCCGCTGAGATAATCTGAACCGCACAAGAATGGCTGAAATTGGCGGGCAAAAATGTTGGAGAAGAGAGTAATTTATACTTTCATCATAAAAAGTTGACAAATTATATAATTTGTATTAAAATGACAATATGTAATGATTACAAAATTAAAAATATTATATATTAGGGAGTGAAAAATGGATTTTAGTTTGAATTTAGGTGTCCTTTGATGAAGGAAAATTAGTGCAAAAATTGATGAAAATAAACTATATGATGTAACTGTAATAGGAGCGAGTGACCAGCAGCAGTCAGCAGCTATATATTCTGCAAGTGCTGTATCTCTGCTGCAATGGTAGGTCTTAAAGTAGGAGACAGGTTCTAGATACAGATGGAATAGAAACATAATAGTGAAACTACATCTACAACAGGAGTCAGTTTGCGTGAATCTCTTCATAAGGTTATCTCACGAACATGAAAGCGGTGCTTTTATGGACAGAGCATCGTAACTGGAAATTAAAGAAGATGGTAGACAGGCCTTTTGTAACAGATGACGGAGTTAAGAACACATTAATAGTGGCAACTGTAGCCAAAACCTAGAGAGCTTATTGATTCCTGGAGAAAAGGGAATAACATACAGTGCAGGAGCTCACTACTGTTCAACTTGGTGACGGACCATTCTATAAAGGATTAGATGTTGCAGTTATAGGTGGAGGAAACTTCCAGAGTGGGAAAAGCGTGGGCTATTGATATGTCTGGAAGAAGCTAAAAGTGTAACTTTGATTGAATTTATGCCAGAAATGAAAGCAGATAAAGTTATTGGCAGGACAAGCTTGGCAGAAAGGGAAAATGCAAAGGAGTATATTTAATTCAGCAACATGCGCGAAGTTGTTGGAAAGAGACCTGCTGAAAGCTTTCAAATATGTGGACAGAGCAACTAATGAAGAACAGTGAATTAAAATATGTTGGAATGTCGGTATTGGAAATAGTCTATCTCCAAGAAGTGAACTGGTAGTTGATTTAGGCAAAACTTACTAAAATTGGAGAAATTGAAATAAATAATGAGAATAACATGACAAGCGTCAAAGGGAATATTTGCTGCAGGAGATGTTACGAACAGTAAACAGAAACAGATTATCATTGGTAATGGGTGAAGGGAGCGATAGTCACCTGGAGCATTTGAATATTTAATTAAGGAATATTAGGAAATAGAAAAATGAGATAGCACGGAAACTATTCCCATATAAGCATGTTAGTGGATACCATTATCTGGTGGATCGAAACATAGCTTAGGGTAGCTTCTTTTTATTTAAAACAGCGTTATATCTATTCAAAATTAAAAAGTGATATAATTAACTTAGTTAAAATACAACAAATGGAGATGATTGTATGAGAAAATTATTAATTCTTCAAAATATGTGTTCAGAGCAGGAGAAATATCCACTCTTGGGCAATATTACAAAGTCAAAGGAAAACATCAGCTTATATATTGGCGGATAAATTTGTTTATGATAACTTAGCGAAAGATAATCGAAGGATTTGAAAAGGAGAATACCATACCATATTGAAGTGGTGGAGACGTGTCTCAAAAGCGAAATAGACAGAACATCGGGAAAGTATGGAAATTTAAGAAATGGTGATGTGATCGATAGGAATAGGTGAGTGACTCTTGATGTCATGCAAAGCTAGCCACTGCATACCATACAGATATTCCGCAATTGCAGTTCCAACACAGATATCCACGGACGCACCATGCAGTGCTTTACTGCAGCAGTACACCCTGAAGGTGAATTTGATATCTGTTCTTAAAATCAAACCTGATATGGTAACATGGGATACAGATGTTATTGTAAATGCACCCTGGTAAGACTATTAGCAGTGAACAGGGAGATGCCCTTTCACATATTTTGAAGCAAAAGCATGTGTGGATTCAAATGCTACATCTATTGCAGGAGGAGCAGCTAAAAGCGGCTCTCTGCCATAGCAGAATTATGCCTGGATACTCTTTTGAAGATGGTCTTAGAAAGCTAAAATTGTCGCAGAAAAGAAGTATGGTTCAAAAGCTGTGGAAATGTACAATTTGAAGCTAATACTGAGTTTAAGTGGAATAGATTTGAAAGGAGGTCTTGCTATGGCTCATGCAATCCATAACGGACTTACAATACTTGAAGAAGGTCATGTAATATGGAGAAAAGTTGCATTGGAACTATCGTTCAAATGGTTCAAAACAGATCACTGATGAAATCAATGAAGTTATAGTATTCTGTAAAAGTGCAGGGATTACCTGCTAACCTTGGGACAGTTTGACTTGAAGTGTTTCAAGAGAAAGATTACAGGTTGCGGTGCCAGCACAGAAACAGAAACTATTCATACATGCCTCAGCAACTGTTGATGGTGTATTTGCTGCAAATCTTAGCGTTGATAACCTGGTACAGAATTAAATAGAATTTATTAGGGAGAACTCAAAACCAGTTCTTCTTTATTGGATAAGAATTAGAGTGCAAGTCAGAAACAGGAACTTTAATATTTTCAGAGTTTCTGTTTTGTGTTAAGATAACAAAAGCATGGGTGAATTTACACTGAAAATATTAAAAGGTAAAAGTGAAAACAAAATAAATATTGTGAAAACAGGTGTACATGAATTTGTTTGAAAATCATATGAAGAAAGCTCATTTAGATACAGACCTAAACTTTCGGAGGATTTTATGGTCAGGAAAACTTGTGGGGAAAAAGGAGTACTGAAAAAGGATTATAGAAAAAGGGACATTATGAATTCTATATTCTGGGGCCTGCAGAAAACCACTCTTAAGAAATTATTGTGCTTAGAATGAACTATAACTATGAATATCTGAATGCAATTGTAACTTCAGTTCAGGATACAGGAAATTATCAGAAAGGCAAAAGAATATTCCAGCATAGAAGAAGGTGACATTGTTATTTTGACGAAATAGATTTAATAAACGCAGCAGGATTCATTGTTTGCGATCTGGAAACGGAAATATTATACGTAAGAGCAAAACACAATAGGCAACAACGGAAAATCCTCATAGTTTGAAGAAATTTTGTCGAGATGTCTGCCTTTGAATTCTGTTAGCTGGTGAAGAAGATCATTTGCAACCCTTAAAATATAAATGAAGAAAAATCTGATTTTCTGAAGAAATTCTGTTACATACGGTAGAAATAATCAAGGTGATGCAAGACAGGCGATAAACATAATTTGAACTGCTTTCAAACAGGTGAATTTTACTACGAAGAAGCAAGGAGGTTCTGAATACAAAAATCCTACCATAAAACAGCAGAAATATTGGGCATGACAATTATTTCAGCCATGATAAAAGAGCATAAGGGAAGTGATGCGGCAGTTTACTGGATAGGTAAATGCTTTCAGGTGGTGAAGATCAATGCATCTGTACAAGGCTTTAATTTTGCTATCTGAAGATATAGACTGCAACCAGGGTTTCTCCCCAGCTGTAGCCGATGTATGCCACAAAACAGTCTGGAATGCCTGAAGCAGAATAATTTATCTGAAGTGGCTATTTATCTGGCACTTTCTCCAAAGAGTAATTCGCATATTTGGCATTGTGATGCAACCAGCCAGATGAGAATAATAAAATTCAGAAGCGTCGCTATCCGACAAAGTTAGTGCAAAGGATTACAAATATCCGCTACGCATATCCTGGAATATTTTGTAAGGCGGTGACCATGAATGAAAAATAAAATTTTATAATCCCGAGATAAATTGAAAAATGCCGCAATGAACGCCAGAAAAATTGTGGAATAGGTGTGAGAAATAGTTTTCATTTCTCCACCATAATTTTATTTTTCAATTTTTATTATTTTTATAGTTTGAAACTTTCTTTATGTTTTCAAATTACAGCTCTTCCTTTTCCAATTGCCAAATGCAAAATTTAATGCTGTTCTTATAATAGGCTTTTTTATCACATTTATATCTTACTTTTGTAAGTTTTTGGCAAAGTCGCCCAAATAAAAGTTTAGAA
>BNJU01004857.1_pt1 | contig 91975 bp, 137 predicted proteins | sample 8539281 | NCBI WGS metagenome assembly BNJU01 (sample SAMD00202456, study PRJDB9452) | human saliva metagenome | isolation source: human saliva | place: Japan
TCGCAATATTTTAACATTTTCAATCATTTAACATCCATTATTTTATTAAATTTTTCCCACTCTCTTTCTGCAACATTGCGCAAAACTTTATCCAGCCTTAACAGCACATTTTGCGTTTATTCCAACACACTCACCATTGTTATTTGGTTCATTTTTTCTGCTTACCTGTAACACGCACCGCCATATGGCGTCATCATCTTTTGCAACCACCATATCCATCGTAACACTATGTCTTTTATTTCATAATGTTCTACATGTTCATTCCAATATTTCATCATTAGAGTTTTAAACATTATTTTTTTTTGCATTAATATTCAGACGATAATATATCGTCTAGAATAATTTATATGTTATTGGCGACGAGAGGATCACACTACACCAATTGCTTGGAGGATATTGAAATAACCAGACTGCACAGGAAGAACAACAAATAAGTATCTTTCTGCGTGATGCGTACGTAACACACTTGAATATATTAACATTTTGACAATTGTAACAATGCACAAATTCCATAGATGGTCTTGACGACCGTATAAAATGGAAGGAAATATCGTAAGACGGAGTATTGCACCACTGCAGCGACGACAAAATCCCGCACAGAGAAAACAGGACGACTGCTGGTAATTTGTTCGTTGTACAAAACACATACTTGCTGCACAGCCCCATTGTGGCTTACCGGTATTGTTATTTACACTTTTGCAACAATAAGGATTATAAAACAAGTCTTTAAAGGTGTTTTTATAGCAGATGGTGACATATAGCATATGACTTGGAACACGGACTTACAGCTAAACAAACAGTAAAATCTATTAATATAATCCACACTTTGTCGGTCTTTTAGCAAATTATATTAATAGATGGCAGCCTGGTTATATTATTACAATCACAATTATACTGTGATAATAGGTAGATGATATATGAAAGCACAGCTAGAAGAAGAAATGATTAATTAAAAAGTTAGGAAGAATAGTATAAAATAATAATATATAAAGGAAGAAATATAAATATGGAGAGGATAAAGAGATTACAAATATACAAATTGTAGAGAATCACAGTCATATCCACTTAGTATAGTTCTTCCTGTTTTATGTAGAAAATATTTTAGATAGATGTATAGTAGTATATTAGAAGGTGATTTTAAAAGATCTGAGATTATAATAGGTAAATGATGGTACTAAAGATAATTCAGAAGAGATACAAACAGATATTTAGAAAATAATGAGAATATAACATATATAGTAAAAAGATAATGGTGGGCTTTGCACGCAAGAAATGTCCGGATATATGTATGCAAACAGTAGACAGCATTTTTGATTCTGATGATTATATTGAAAAATATGTATAAAGAGATGATGGATACATTAGAATATGAATATGATATACTACACTGACCTATATATGGAATATGAAGAAACACGGATATATGTAAATTCTAATATATCTAAAGAATATAGGATTCAGAGTTAAAAGATGAAGAAAGAATAGTATAATTAAAAATATAATGGAAAAATATATATTGGCGGTACTATAAGATATATAAAAAGAATTAATTGATAAACATTTAAAGAAAAATGATGTATTTATAAATGGAATGTATTATGAAGATATTGTATATACATATAGTATACTGCAAAATATTAATAGTATAACATTTGTAAATAAGTCATTTATATTATTAGTACAAAGAAAAGTTCAATATCTAATAATTATGATAAAAAGATTATTTGATATATTATCATCTGTAGATATATTAATAGAAAATGCAAAAATAATGTTTTGAAAAATATAATGATATATTAGAACATATTGGAATAAGATATATGTATGGAAACATTTATGAAAAGAATTGCGGAAAACAAAAGATATGAAAAGATATTTTGATGGATATAATTTAGTTTTTAAAAAGATAATGATATATATAATAATTATAATATTTTAGGTAAAAATAAGAAAAATAATAGATTCTAAATAATAATAGTAATAGTGATAATAATTTTAGAACTAAACTTAAAAATATTATATTAAAAATATGGATAGTTTTTGCACTAATATTATATTTTTAGAAAGAGATACTAAAATTAGGAAAAATTTTTAATAATAAAATAATAAGATTATTTAAATAATTAAAATATTTAAAATATTTATAAAATTAAATATGGATATAATGAGGTAGGTGGAGGAGAATAAAAAGATCTTTCAGAACTCTCGGAATAATAGAAAGAGATTTAATTACAAAGTTTAGAAAAGATATATATAGACTACTTTTGTAAAGCACTAGACAAATATGATATTTTTAAAAAGATGGCGATAAGATTGCAATATGTATATCTGGAGGAAAAAGATTCTTTCTTACTTGCAAAAATGTATGCAAGAGATACAAAGACATGGAGATATAGAACTTGAATATATATGTATGAATCCAGGATTTTTAGATGAAGTTTTTAGAGGTTATAACAAATACAGGAAAAGACTTGGGATAGATATGAAAATTTGTTAAAACAAATATATTTAAGATTGCAGGACGCAGACAAAAAGGTGCATGTTATTTATGTGCTAAAATGAGAAGAGGAGCGTTATGAAGCAGAGAAAACTTCGATGATACAAAAATAGCTCTTTGGACATCATTTACAGATGTAATCTACAACACTTATGAATATATTGTATGGAAGTGAATTTAAAAACAATGCTTCCAAAAACTTAAAAAGTGATAATTTTAATGGAATGGAACTTATAAGACTAATTATATTTAGTAGAAGAAAAAGTGTTATAGAAAAATGGAGAGATACATATGGTCTCAGAATTTATACATTGTGCATGTCCAATATCTGATTACAAAATTGCAAAGACATGAAGAAAAACTCTGTCAAAAGAGATGAAGTTAAAAAGTCTATACAAACACCCAAAAACAACAAGAATGTTGAAATGAGAATATTTAAGTCTGCAGAAAAATGTAAACTTAGATGCAATTATAGAATGGAAAAAGATGGGAAGAAATATAATTATTTAGATGAATATAATAATTATATTTTAAGGAGAAAAATGAGTAAAAAGTGAAAGAGATAAAAAGAATAAAAATTATTAACACTTGTTATATGTGCATATAATGAAGAAAAAATTTTACATAGATTATTTGAAAATCTAGTAAATCAAGAAAAATCAAAATTTTAATATAATTTCTTTGTGAATGATGGAAGTACAGATAATACTTTACAAATTGCAAAAGAATATATGATAAAAATGAAAATTGTATTGTTATATCTAAAAATACAGGGCTTTCAGATTCAAGAAATATGGGAACAAGATATGTAAAAACACCATATTTTATGTATTTAGATGCAGATGATTTTTAGATAGGATACAATAGAATAATAGTAAAAAGGATTGAAAGTTCAGAAAAAGATTGGATATATTTAAGATAAATGTTAAATCAGTTTCAGAAGAAGAGGTTATAGTAGAAAGAAATAAAAGTGTTGAACTTCAAGAAGTTAAAAGGAACAGAAGGATCATTGAACTAGGATTTATAGATAAACTATATATGCTTCCAACAGTATATGTTTTTAGAACAGAATATTTTTAGAAAAAAATAATTTTTGAATTTGAATATGGAAGATATCATGAAGATTATGGACTTATACCATTTACAGTACTCTTAGCAGATAATGTAACAACAACAGAAGAAACATTATATAATTATGTTTTGTCTAAAAATAGTATAACAAGAACTAAAGATAATAAAAGCTATAGCAGAAGATACATTATATTTCTATACAAAGTATACTGCAATAGAAGAATTAAAGAAAAATCAAAAATAATGATGGTAGGATAACAAAACAAGTATATAAGAAGTTTAAACAGCTATATACAAATGGTCTTATAGAAAAATTGAAAGAAATGTTTAAAATAATTCAAACAGAAAAATGAAGAGTTAAGAATAGAAATAGAAAAAGTTTTTGAAAATGTAAAAAGAAAAAGATATAAGAATATAATAGGAATGGAATGGAAGAATATTATAAAAAGAAAAATTGTTAAAATATAATATGATGTTATACTTTAAAAAGCTATTGAAAAAGATCAAACAAATAGTAATAATTAAATAATAATCATAATAATTCAATAGTTATAAGAGGTACAAATGAGAAATAGTAAGATAAATAATAATAAGAAAATAAAATAAATAACAAAGAAGAAAAATAGTGGAGAAAAACATTAATATAGATACAGCATATATAAAAATATAATGGCACAAGTACTTGAAAATAGCTATTCACCATATAGTAAATTTAAAGTAGGTGCAATATTGTTTACTAAAACAGGAAAAATGTATACAGGTGTAAATATTGAAAAATATGGGAATACAATCAATATGTGCAGAAAGATGTGCATTTTTCAAAAGCTATATCATCAGGAATAAAGAAAAATGATTATTCACATATAATTATTTGTGGAATAAACCGGAAAAGGAGAAATACAAGATATAACACCATGTGGTTATTGTAGACAGTTTATGCAAGAATTTGTTGAAAAAGATTTTTAAAATATTTGTTTTATTAGAAAATAAGTTTAAAAATGTATGAAATTCAAGAATTATTACCATATGGATTTAAATTAAAATAGTAGAGTATAAAAAATAAGATTTAATATAATTTAATCTAATTTTATCTTATCTTATATTATCTTGTATAAGAATATAAAAAGACATTTATTAAAAATAGTTGAATAAAAAGAAGGTGATAATCATGAGAAAAACAAAAAAATAAAATGTTAAAAATTCTAAAAAGAAAAACAGTGGAATTTGTTTTGATAATGAAAAATATTTAAAGATAGAAAGAAAAATATTAGAAAGAAAAATTATTTCTACGGAAAAATTATATATAGAGTAGGTGGAAAAACTCTTAGAAGATAATCATGCATCAAGAGTACTAAAGGATTTAAGAAAGACAATAAGATTAGGATATTTGAAACATTAAAAGATGATATAGAAGTTATAATAACAATTCTCGACAAACAATATTGTAGATTTAAGAAAGATACAAGATAAAGGGTATTATCATATGCAGATGAGACATTATATATAGCAAAAAGTTTTTAGAAGAAAAAGGAATACGGTATCTGGTATTGTTATAAGTAGATATTATGAAGATATTCAAATAGAAAATATATAGAAAAATTAAGACAAATGGTTATAATGATATATAAACATTATAATATAGAAGGATATCCATTTGATATTGAAAAAGTAGTAACAGAAGATGGACTGCGGAAAAATGAATATATAAAACAAATAAAGATATAGTATTATCAATTGTCGAGGACCTGGAAGCCGGAAAAATGTCTACATGTTTATCACAAATATATAATGATGCAAAAATGGTATATTATCAGGATTTGCAAAAGTTAGAATTATTCCCAATATGGAATTTAGAAAAATAGTTTTTGTAAATTTAGCATATGAAGCAAAGAACAGTAAATATTGATGATAAAGTAATAGAAGATACTTTTTATTTTTGAGAAACATGGTAAAAAGCAACAAGTTATAATAGAGATATGCAACTTTTTTCCAATACTTAAAAATATATTAATAAGATATATAATGTAGATATATATAATTCACCAACAGAAATGGGAGTAAATTTTGCAAAAGATGTAATAATAGATTATGATCTTGCAGAATATAATGGAAAAAGAAATTATAAGAAGATATTTAAAAGAAAAATATGGGATATTTATGAAGGTGAGAAAAAGAAAAATTATTTAAAAAGTATAATGGAAGAAAAATGATATTGATATAAATGATGATATTCTTATAAAAACAATTAATGAAGAAAAGAAAAAGAGGACTTGAAGTTGCAGGTATAGAACTTAAAAATGGAGAAATAATAACAGGTAAAAGAAAAAGAAGATATAACAAAAACAGCGTCACTTGTACTTAATATATTAAAAATTAGGTACAAATATAGAAAAACAAGAATATTTAATACCAAAAGAATATATAAAAAGAGTGTTTGATTTAAAAGATATCAAAAATGATGTTTTAGATTATGTTGAAGTAACAGAATGTTTAATAATACTTACAATACTATCAAAGTAATAGTAAAAAAATACAAGATATAATTGATAATTTAGATATATTAAAAGATCAAGATATTATGCAACAAGTATAATAGGAGAAAAAGAAAGAGTATTTTTAAAAAGTTTAAATATTGATATATTATATTATATATAACAAAAATATGATTTAATATATGTAGAAAGGGGAATTTATGATAAAATAAATCGGAAATAAAAATATATATTCAAAAACTAAAGAAAAAGGATATATAATTGCACAAAAATTTAATGTATTTATATATAATTTTATGTCCTATATTTGATATGATGTTATATTTATAGAAATTATATAGAAAACAAGAAAGTATTTCTGTAAATCCAATAACATTATTAAGACCTAATTATTCCAATGATTATTCTTATGATAATATTTTTAAGGTAAGTTTAGCAGAAAAATTCAGATATTATTTTTAGGATTATTAAATATATATATATATACATACACAGTTTAATATTTATGAATACAAAACATATTTTGGAAGTAGAGTATTAGTAGATGAGATTAGGATAATTATAAATTATGTATTTGCAATAATTAATGTATATTTAATGTTTTAAATTGTTTTTAGAAGAAATACAGATAAATTAAAAATAGTCAATAGCTATAATGACAGGATTATATATAACAAGCATATTATTTTCGATTGTTTTTAAATATTTCCAAATACATATCACAGAAGGTACAGGACAAAAAGGATTTTTGAAACAGGAAATAGCCTTTCATAATATTATTACTCAGTAGGGCTTTTACTTACAACAATAAAACTAAAAGGAGGATATATATATTGAACAACAATTATAACATCACTATATCTACTATTTATAATGGGATCAAGAACAGGATTTTATCGGAATATTATTACATATAATAGCATATGTTTTAGCAAAATATATTCATATACAAATAATAAGACAAAAGAAAAGTACACTATAAGAAGAGAAAAAGAGAAAGGTATAGATATATAATGGAGATTCACGGAGATATATATACTATAATAAAAAGGCAAATAATAATAAAATAGCTAAAATTGTAACTGGAATAGTAGTTTTTCAGTAATAGTATATGTTATAACATATGCATCAATACATCGGAATAAGTGTATTAAATAGAAGACAGAATTACAAAAAAACAAGAAAACAGCTAATGTGCAGAAAAAGAAAACAAGAAAATCTTCCAATAGGACCAAGAGAAATTGTTAATATATATATGGATATTAAAGGAAATGAAACAGACAAAAGTCTTTCAGAAAATGAAATAGAAGAAAAATATCAAATCTTACAATACATAGAAAAATAATATAACAGAATTTATAGAAAAATACAAAAATAGAACTTAGATGCAAATGATTTAAGAGAAATGCAAGAAATTTATGCAAATATAGAGATGGAAAAATGATAATAATATATATCATAAATTATTTCGGAAATACAAAATCCAAAAAGCAGGAGAACTATATTAGAAAGAGAATTAATAGCATTTATATATAACTTTTCGGAATAATAGGAATGATAATGCATCTACTTCCATATGTCCTTATTTTTGCATATGCAGTAGTGTTTGGTATATATGAATTATAGAAAGATAAATTCAGATTATATAATGTATACATATCTTCTTCGGGATTTACACTTTCAACATCATATTTTATGAGGCAGTATTTTTCAGTACTACAGCTACACAATAATTGCAACTGTGTATAATAATACTTGTAAACAAATTTGATGGAACAGATAGTAGAGATTATTCATATCTGCAGCACAAATAATCAGAATGAGAATAGGAAAAGGAGGAAGAACTTGATATACCCTTTATAGATGAAGCAGAGACAAAGTATATAAGGAAAGGATTATAGATGAAAAAGAAAGAAAAAGAAAAATAATATTTTGGAATAACTAGTCTTTGTGTATAGGGTGGTGCAGAAAGAGTACAGTAGACATAGTTAAAAGAACTTCAAAATGTTTATGATATAACTGTATTTACAATATATGGAAATGGTGAATTTGAAAAGAACTAAAAGGAACAAATGTAGAAAACTAAAGACAATATTTAAAAACAAGAGAAGATATGGATATATTACTAGAAAAATAGTTACAAACAATATAGGTGTTTTTATAATATTATATATGAATTACATATAATATTTATGATATAGAGTTGTAGTTTTTAGAAGGACCTATAACAAGATTTGTTTGCAAATGTTCAAATGCAAAATAAAATAGCATGGTACAGCAAATATGTCATTATATTATGAAACAACAAAAATATAGTAGAAAGATAGATGAAAAATCTATCAAAGATATAATACAATAGTTTTTGTAAGTAGAGATAGAGAAAATTTTTATAAAAGCATTTCCTAATAATAATATTGGAAAAAGTAATATATAACTTTTATAGATCAAAAAGAATAGAAAGAAAATCAAGAGAAATAGAACCACATGAAATAGAAACCTAATCATACCAAGTATTGTAGTAGTTGCAAGGCTTTACAGAAGCAAAAGCATTAGATAGACTTATGAAAGTTACATAAAAGACTTATAAATGATGAGAATAATGCATAATATATATAAATAGGGATGGAGAAGAAAGAAGAATTTAGAAGAAAAATAAAGGAATATGGTATAAAAATCGTTTTATACTACTTGGTAAAAGAAAATCCATATCCATATATATTAAAAAGCAAAATATTTTGGATTATTTTCATATGCAGAAGGATATCGGTGTAGTGTTAGACGAAGCAAAAATACTAACAAGACAATACTTACAAACACAAATGCACAAGGGAAGCGAGCACAACGGTTATGATAAATCATATATTTAGAAATAGTGAAGAACGGAATATATGAAGGTATAAGAGGAGTAATATTAAATAAACATAATAAATATAATAATAAAAGATAGAAAAATAGTAAATATGAACAATTTTAGATATAAGGAAAAATATAAATAAAATATATAATATTATAGAAATTGTTTGATGAAAAATAAGGAAAAATGGAAAGAGGAGAAAACCATATATCAATACTAATAGCAACATATAATAGAGCAGAATAGCTTAAAAAGAGCATATTTAAGTATTCTAGCTAATTCTAAATTTGGAGAAAAAGTAGAATGGCTAATAATGGATGATGGTTCAACAGATACACAAGAGAAGTTGTAAACAGAAATGGTTGGAAAATGAAAATTGAGCATAAACTTTATTATCAACATGGGTAAAAATGGCGCTGATAAATCATTTAACAAGTATTGCAACAGGTGAATATATGATGGATTTAGATTCTGATGATATGTTATCAGAAAAATGCGATAGAAACAATAAAAACAATGTTTTTGAAATGCTAATTAGCATATCGGATTTGTATTTTTAAAAAGCATATCCGGATTTCGGAAAGATAATGGGAGAAAAATTTAAAAATACAGAATATAATAGAACAATGTTTGAGTATCATTTAAAGAATGTATTGATGGAGAAAAATGTATAGTGTTTATATCAAAAGTTAGAAAAGAATATGAACATAGGCTGGAAGAAAACGAAAAATTGTTACAGAAGCAAAGGCTTTATCATGAAATGGATAAAACAAATACAGTGTTTGTGTTTAATGAAGTTGTACAACTTTGTGAATATCAGAAGACCGGATATTCTAAAAATATAAATAAAATGTTTTATGGATATCCCAAAGGATATTACATGTATTTTTAAAGAATTATTAGAATTTGACTTTTTCACAAGTATCAATGAAAAAGACTATATGTATTAAAACATTATATATTATACTCATATTTAACAGGAAATAATCTTGACTTAAGTACAGTATATAACCTTTTCTAATAAGATATTGCTTATATTATTATATATTCCAGGGCATAATAAAACAAAAATGTTACTTAAAAATGATAAAGAAATAGCACATATATTATACAAATAAAAATACTATAGAAAGAAATAGAGCAAAGCAAATAGAAAAAGGTAATATAATAAAAGATTATATAAAAAGGTATTGATGATAAAATATCTAAATCTTCAAAATTATATAGTAGATAAAGAAACAGAAGAAAAATATAAAAGATATGAATAATTTAGATGTAAATATATCAAATGTAGATAATGTTTTTAATACAAATAATGATTTAGGTATAGAAAGTTATAGATATAAATAATGAAGAAAATAATAATAGCTATAATGAGAACTTAAATAATAATAAAGAGTTTGAGACAGACCAAAAATATATAATGAAGAAACAAGAAAAAGAAGTAAGGAAGTCAAAAATTAAAAAGAAAAATTAGACGAACTTATAAACAGAAGTAAACTAGAAAAGAATAATAAATAAAGTAAAAAAGAAAAGAAAAAGAGAAAAAGAAAATAAAAGATGAAAATAATTAATAAAATAAAAAGAATATTTGAGGTGCAAGTATTTGTATATCATCATATATTAACAAAAAAGAAGAACAAAAAGACAAAAATATAACAGATGAATCAATGTGTACAAATGTAGATATATTTAAAAACAATGTTTAAGCTATAAAAATAAAGGATATACATTCTTAAAAATAGAAGATATATATAATATACAAAAAGAAAAAGAAGTTTCCTAAAAAGCAATATGTATAACATTTGATGACCGGATATACAGATATAGAAGAAAAATGTTTTGGAATTTTTAAAGAAAATAAAAATTGTAGGAAGCATATTTGTAAATACAGATACTATAGGAAAATATGGATTTATGGATATGGAATCATTAAAAGAAAATAGATAAATATATATCTGTATATTCACATGGAAAAAGAACATATTAATTATGGAAGAGAATATAGAATAATAATATATCTCAAAAGAAACAATATTAGGAATATGCAAAACAACCTATAGATGTAATATCAGAAAATATATCAAAAAGACCATATATATTTTTGCTATCCATATGGAGGTATGACACTCAGAAATAGACAAACTACTTAAGAGAAAACGGGGTATATACTGTACACAGATAACCTAGTAAATATGGAAAAAGACCTATTAAAAGAAAAATAGATGTCATAGAGAATATATGTTAAAACCAATGTTATTTTAAAAACATATATTAAAAAGATATATAGGTATTTAGATATTATGGGTATGAGGACAAAGATATAATAGTAATAATAATAATTAAATAAATTATATAAAATATTGACTTGCCATTGTTTTAAAGAAGCGAGGGAAGTATGGAAGAAGAAATAGGATTCTATTTTAAAGAAGAAGAATGACAAATCTTTTGAATAAAATGAAAATATAGGAAAAACAGAAGGATTAAAATATGAAGGATGTTATCTAGAACTAACAGTTCAATGATGACCATCCAGAAGAGAAAACACTTTCTATAGTAAAGAAATTGATGGAAGATTTAGATTAAGGTCTTCTATAAACATTGAAACTAATGAAGAAAAAGTAAAAATATCATGGAAAAGAAGACTACCAGATAATAAGGAAAAAGATATAAATACTGAAGAAGAAATAGAAGTAGAATTAAAAAGGACAATTAGAAAAATCTACAATTATTAATAGAAACAATTATAAGAATGAAAAGAGTTGAAACTCATATCAAAGATATAGAAATGTATTTTGTAATGATGAAGAAATAGTTAGTAGATAAATATCCATTTGGAATTGCTCTTGAAATTGAGAATAAGAGCAAAAATAAAAATGGTGAAGAAATAATAAGAAAAATGGCTAAATATATTAAACCCTAGACATACAAGAAGCTATTTAAATTATCATGGGATGATAAATATACATCACTATGTAAAGAACAAGGAATAAAAAGCCAGTAAAAGATGTTATATTTGATGATAGTATAACAATACCTAAAGGTATAGGGAAAAATTATGAATGAAATACATGAATATTATAAAAATACAAAAATGCATTACCACATAAAAATGTACAAAAAGTTTTTAGAAATGGATATTATACCAGGAAATGCAACTGATTTAGGTTGTGAACAGGTAGAGATACATATATTTAATAAAAATGGATGGAATGTACTACAGATAAGGAAGAACAAAGGGTTAATTGAAGAAAAACCAAATGAAAATGAATTGAAAAATTTAGATTTTCTTTACAAAAATTTTCAAAATGAGAATTAGAGAATAACAGTTTACTAGTTTCAATTTTAGTATACCTCTGTGGTAAGAAATATTAAAGAGTTTTTGGAACAAAACTGAAGAAAGTATGAAAAAGGACGGATATTTTGTTGGGAACTTTTTCGGAACAAAAAGATTCATGGGTAGAAACAAAACCTAAAGTGGTATTCTTATTAAAAGAAGTATTAGCATTATTTAAAAACTTTGATATAATCCATTTTAAAGAAATAGAGGAAAGATAGAAAAACAGCATTAGGTGTTGAAAAGCACTGGCACATATGTGTGGTAATAGCAAAGAAGAAAATTAAATAGTTACATTATTTTTACAAAAATAATAAAAATGTTGTTAAAATAATAAAAAGATGAAGAAAACAATGATATCATAAAAGTATAAGAGTTAAAAATTTAAAAGGTAAAAAAATAGAAATGATATTATTAAGGGTGATAGTTAAAAAGCATAATAAAATTAAAAAGATAAAAGTGAAAGACTTCTACAAAATATAAGATGGATTCTTATGACTTGGAGTTTTTCGCTTTTTAATATTTTGAAATCATTTTTAATAATATTATCTATTTTAAGATAAATCATTATAGAAATATTAAAATAAATAATATAAATAACATAATTAATGAATTAAAGGGAAAATATATGGAAGATAAAAAGAAAAGAATTAAAAATTAAATAAAAAATATATTGAAAAACTATAGTTATAGTTATTATATAATTTTTGTACTACTGGATTATTAGCTTATTCACTAAGAAATAATGATAAAAAGTTGTTGTAAAACCTAAAGAAATAGGAGGGTTAAATGATAGATATTTAAAAATTAATCCTAGTGAAGAAAAATATTAGAAGAAAATAAACTACAAATGAAGAAGCAAAAAAATATTAGCATCAAAAATTGATAAAATAATAAATAAAAGAAGAAGGACTTAATGAAAAACATATATTAAGTAAAGAAGAAAAATTTAAATACTGAAGTGAAAAGAATACAAATAATAAAGAAGATATAGAAGAAACAATAGTTGTAACTGATAAATATAGAATAACTTTTAATAGTAAAAACTAAAAAAACTTATAAACTATTTAAATAAGAGAAGAGATCTTAAAAATAGTCAAGAATTTACAGAAGAACAAGTTATAGAAAAAGGTAAAAGAAATATTAAATGAAATACAAGTAAAAAGATTTGTAAATGATTTTGAAAAAAATATAATGTTATAAGGGCAAGCAAATTTAATGAAAATTTATGAATTTGAGGTTTATAAAAATATGAAGATGGGCTTTGCAAAATTATGGAGAAGCTATAGCTATAACTATATGTCCTAAGACAAAGTATTTAATGATATTTACAATAAGAGATACAAAAAGTTACTAATACAGAAGTTAAAAATAACAGAAGAACAAGCAAAAGAAATTGCAAGTAAATATTTAAAAATCAAGTGTGGCAACAGGAATAGAATCAGTAGGAAAGGAGATAGTAAGCCCTAATTTACTTTTTAAAGAAAAAGTGGATAAAGTATATAAGAACATAAATGAAATGAGAAGAGCATATATAGTAACTTTTAATAATGAAGCAAAAACACAAATTTATGTTGATGTGACAACTGGGAAGTATTACGGTGGAGATTTTTACTTTAGGAGGTAAATTTTAGATGTATGTTCATATTTTGAAAAACAGATAAATTCTCTTAGTGTAAAAGCTAAAAACATTACAAGTATTGACAAATACTTGTTTTTGATGTAAAGTTAAATAGACTTACATTAGGAGAGAATATGGAAGAAAAAAATAATATATTATGGTACACTATTAGAATTGTATGGAGAACTCCTTACAGACAAACAATATTCAGCAATAGACAAGTATTATAATATGGACTTATCGTTATCAGAAATCGCACAAGAAGATAAGATAACAAGACAAGCTGTTAGGGACAATATAAAAAGGCAGAAGAAAAGTTAGAATTTTTGAAAAGTAAATTGAAATTGTATAAAAACTTTAAAAAGAAGATAATATAGTTTCAAAACTAGAAAAATATAATTAATCTTACTGCTAAAATAACTACTCTTTTCTATTGATAAGTATGAAAAGAAAAATTAGATAATACATTAAAAGAAATAATTAAAAATGTAGATTCATTAAAGAAAATTTAAGTTAAGGAGAAAATATGGCTTTTGAAGGACTTTCATCAAGATTACAAAATATTATAAGGAAGATAAAGGGAAGTGCTAGAATAACTGAAAAAGATCTTAAAGAAAATGACAGAGAAATAAAAGCTTACACTATTAGAAGCTGATGTTAACTTTATGGTTGTTAAAAAGTTTATAAAAACATAGAAGAAAAAGCATTAGGTGAAGAGTTTTTAAAATCACTAACACTAGGGCAACAAGTAGTAAAAATAGTTAAAGATGAATTAACTACAATACTACGGAGCAGAAAAATAGTGAGATAAAATTTGTAAATAGTCCAACAGAACCCACAATACAATGTTAATGGGGCTTCAAGGTGCAGGTAAAACAACACTTGCAGGAAAACTTGCAAACCACTTTTAGAAAAAAGGTAAAAACCATTACTTGTAGCATGTGATGTGTATAGACCAGCGACTATAAAACAATTAGAAGTTGTAGGAAAAGCCTTTAGTATACTAGTATATTCAAGAGAAGATACAAAAAGATGTACTTAGGATTGCAAAAGAAGCAATAACAAAAAGCAAAATCAAGTATGAATGATCTTGTTATACTAGATACGGCAGGAAGACTTCAAATAGATGAAGAACTGATGAATGAGCTTTAAAAAGATAAAAGATAATATTAATATTACAGAAAGTCTTTTAGTAGTTGACTCAATGTCAGGACAAGATGCGAGCAAATGTTGCAAAAAGCTTCTCAGAAAAACTTGATATAGATGGTATTATTATTACAAAACTAGATGCAGATACAAGAGGGTGATGAGCACTTTCTGTTAAAGAAATAACTCGGAAAACCAATTAAGTTTGCATCAATAGGTGAAAAACTTTCAGATATTGAAGAATTTCATCCAGATAGAATGGCATCAAGAATTTTAGGAATGGGTGATGTTTTTATCAATAATTGAAAAAGCAGAACTAGAATTTTTCTGAAGAAGAATCAAGAGAGTTAGAAGAAAAATAAGAAAAAGAAAATTATGATTTAAATGATTATCTAAAACAAATGAAAAATTAAAAATGGGTTCATTATCATCACTACTTAAGATGATACCAGGAATGGGAAATCTAAAAAACTTAAATGTAGATGATAAGGAAATTGTTAAGATTGAAGCCATAATACAGTCAATGACTGAAAAAGAAAAGGCAAAATCACAAAATATTAAACGGTTCTAGGAGAAAAAGAATTGCTATGGGTAGTGGAACTTCAGTAGAACAAGTTAATAAGTTTATAAAATCATTTGACTTATTTAGGAAAAGTGATGAAAGATATAAAAAAATCCAAAAGATTTAAATAAGATAATGTCTAAACTTAAATCAGGCGGATATGGTAAATTTTAAAAGGAGGAAAAATGGTTAAAATAAGACTAAAAAGAATGGGAAAGAAAGAAAACCATTTTATCATGTTGTAGTAGCAGATGCTAGAACAGCAAGAGATGGAAAGATAATAGATAAAGTAGGGACATATGACCCAATGACAACACCATCTACAATAAATATAGACTTAGAAAAAGTAGCTACATGGATAAAAATGGTGCAAAGCCTACAGATACAGCTAAAAAAATTAATAGATATAGCTGAAAAAGCAGGAAAATAATTATAAAATAGCTAAACAATTAAAAAGGTGATAAAATGGAAAAAGACAAAAGAATTATTAAAAGCTCTTGTGATGGTTATAACAGATAAAGAAAATAAAGATGATATACAAATTTTAGAAAAAAAGTTGAAGAAGAAAAGATAGAATTATTAGTGATTTTAAAACCAGAAGATATGCCTAAAGTTATAGGTAAAGATGGAAGAATTGCTAAAAAGTATAAGATCGTGAGTTAGAAACTTAAAAGATACAGATAAAAATATATATATTCGTTTTTGAAACTGAAGAATCTGATTTTTCAAAAATAAGTAAAGGTTTATGGAAATATATTTAAAAAGATTTAGAAGAATTAAACGAAAAGAAAAATAGTAGATATATAGTAATAGGAAAAGATTGATAAAAGTCATCGGAACATCTGGAGAGTATAAGTTAGTATATATAGTGATGATATGTATAGCATTGAAGAATATAATAATATATATATAAAAAGAAAATAATATATATATTAAAAATTAATTTGGAAATAACTCGGAAGTTTAAAAATAGGATAATTGCAGATATATATTTAGATGAAGATAGTAAATATAATAATATATGTTTTCAAGGAAAAAGAATTATATATTAAGGAAAGATTTAAAAAGCTTGAAGACGGAGAATATTATATTAGACTTATTAGAATGTAAGGTATATATATAGAAAGTTTTTCTCGGTGATGTTATAGATGTATTAGATAATAATATATCAGAAACACTAGAAATAGATGCAATAGAAACTATAGGTAAGAAAAATAATGATTCCTATTATAGATAAATATATTATTAATATAAAAATAAGAAGATATATCTACAAAAAGAAAATATATCTGAAAATGATAGAATTAGGTTACAGATGAAGTTTATAGTATTAACACTTTTTAAAAGAAATGTTTGAAAGTTTAAATACAAGCATCTAAAAAGAGGAATAGATAAAAAGCTATATCTTTGGAACTAATAGATATTAGAGATTTTAGTAAGAACAAGACAAAAAGGTTGATGATATGCCATATGGGGAGGATCTCGAATGGTTATAAGACCAGATGTTGTGTATGATGCATATAATTCTATAGACAAAGAAACTTTAAAAATTCTAAATTAATATATTTAACACCAAAAGGAGAAGTTTTAACACAAGAAAAAGTAAAAAGTTTTAGCAAAGGAAGAAAAATATAATACTATTATGTGGTCATTATGAAGGAATAGATCAAAGAGTACTAGATAAATTAAACGTAGAAGAAATATCAGTAGGAGACCATATATTAACAGGTGGAGAAATTCCAGCAATGATAATAATTGATTCTGTTTCGAGAAATGTTGAAGGGTGATTTCTAAAGATTCTTTAAAAAGAAGAAAGCTTTTTCAGAAGAAACTGAATGCTAGAATACCCACAATATACAAGACCAGAAATATTTGAACAAATGAGAGTACCAGAAGTATTACTATCTCGGAAATCATAAGAAAATAAGAGAATATAGAGAAAAAGAGTCTTTAAAATTACTTTAGAAAGAAGACCAGATTTAATAAAAAGAATAATATAAAGAAGGAGGCCTTAAATGGACAAAATTAAAGCAATAGAACATGAACAAATGAAAAATGTAGTTCCAAAATTATCAGTAGGTAATACTGTTAGAGTACATGTAAGTGATTACAGAAGGTAATATCAAGAATCCAAGTATTTGAAGGAACAATAATTAAAAATACAAAATGGTGGATTAAACCAACATTTACAGTAAGAAGAGATATCTTATGGTGTAGGTGTTGAAAAACATTTTAATACATTCAAAAATGTAGAAAAGTAGAATTAGTAAGAGTAGAAAAAGCAAGAAGAGCAAAAACTTACATATTTAAGAGATAGATTAGGTAAAAAGCTAAGACTAAAAGAAGTTGAGAAAGCAGAATAGTTAATGAAGAAATAACTATAAAAGAAGAAAAAGTTTTAGTTCCAGAAACAGCAGGAAGAAGAAGTAGTTGAAATAGTAACAGAAGAAGTCGTAGAAGAAGGAGGAGAAGCAAATGAATAAGACATATACTCCAAAAAGGAAAAGAAATAGAAAAATGGTATATAATAGACGCTAAAGATAAAGTTTTAGGTAGAGTAGCTAACAGAAGCGACGAACATTACTGTGGAAAAACACAAACCTAACTTTTATGTTTAACATAGATACAGGAGACCATGTTATAATCATAAACTGTAAAGAGATAGTTTTAACAGGTAAAAATTAGATCAAAAATGTATAGAAAACACTCAGGATATGTTGATGGGTTTAAAGAAAAATCAGCTAAAGAAATAATGGCAAATACACCAGAAAAAGCAATGTGTTTAGTAGTAAAAGGAATGTTACCACACACAAAAACTAGGTGCAAAAGCACTAACTAATTAAGAGTATATGCAGATGAAAATCATATGCAAACAGCTCAAAACCAGAAGTTTGGGAGGTTAAATAATTAAAAATGGCAAAACAAGAAAACAAAGTGTTCTTAGGAACAGGAAGAAGAAAATCAATTGCTAGAGTAAGATTAATGGCAGGAACAGGTAAAATAACTGTAAATGGTAAAGATATAACAGAATATTTTGGGAACAGAAACATTAATAGTTATAGCAAAACAAGTATTAGAAGCAATAAATAAATTAGAAAAACTATGATGCAATAGCTAAAGTTATAGGTGGAGGATTCTCAGAAGCAGGAGCTATAAGACATGGTATAGCAAGAGCTTAGTAGAAGCAAATGAAGAAGAATACAGACCAACTTTAAAAAGCAAAGAGGATACTTAACACGTGATTCTCGTATGAAAGAAAGAAAAATACGGTTGTCTTAAAAAGCTAGAAAAAGCTCCACAATTTAGTAAGAGATAAGAAGAAGTATATAATATATCAATAATTACAAAAATACCTTTTAAGAAGAATAATCTTTTAGGGTATTTTGCATATACAATAGGTTTAGAGAAAAATTATGTATTATATGGTAAAATTAAAAGCAATAGTAAATACTGTATTTTTGATATAATGTTATTAAAGAGCAATTATGTGGACTTGGAAAATAGAAATAGTATGATAATATATGTTCATACATCGAACGGGATACTCAAAATTTGAATTTAATTTTAGGAGGAATATTATGAAAGAATTTTTATTAGCAGGAATGATTCAATTAATTCAGCATTTTTAAGTGCTCATCATTAGATGAGGCAGCGAAAATTATTGAATGAGGGTCAGATTACGGAACAAAGTTTAAAAAGAAAATTTCTCTGTTAGGGATTTTTCAAGAAATTTTAGAAAAATCAAGACGTATGTCTTGAGAATTCTAAAAACAAACAAATTCAGAGAAAATAAATTTATTGCTGAAAGCAAGAAATAAAGAGCTTGAAATTAAATTGAAAAGAAAAATCAAAAAGAAATCAAAGCCTAGTAAGCCCAATATTGAAGAAACAGTTAATAGAGTTTATAGAGGACTCTACGGTGATAATCCTGAAAGAGTTAAGAAATTAAGAGATCTTGGATTTAATTCCCAAGAGATCAAAAATACAGGAGAAGGTCAATCAGTTGGTTAAGGGAAGAAAAACAAAAGAATAGTTTTTAAAGCAGGTATCAAATGGTACTTGTTTTTTGATGCTATATTTCGTTTTCACATAATGTTTCATCATTACTTCTAGAAAAGTTAAATCTAAGATCTCATAGAAGTTTTATCTTAGTAAAGAATGTTTTAATAAAGTTTTTGTGAATATACTTTAGGAAGGTTAAGTATATCTTTTTAGCTTTAAGAGCAAAATGAATAGTTACCATATGCTTCTATTAGTGAAAGTTTATTATTAAGTTCAATATTCATTTTATCTTTAAATTGTTCAAAAGAATAATCATCTTCAGATATTATTAAATAGTTTTCGAAGTTTGCATAAGTGTCCCTTATATTAACAATATCTTGAACAGTTTCTACTTTATCAAGTTCATTTGCAAAAGCAGATGTATAGATAATATTTTGAATATCTAAAACAGTTTCTCTAAGCTTATTCTTTAAATTTGTTATATTATTTAGTACTGATATTTTTCACTTTCTGTTTGTTCATGTGTATGTATATTTGAATATACTAGAAAGTTTTTCTGAAGATGCATATATATGTAAAGTTTTTCTTCTATATAGTTAAAATTATCTTCAGATGTTATAGTTTTTAAAAGTGTTTTCAAAAAGATCTGTTCCAAGAAGTGTACTAAAAATAGTGGATATGTTCCGTAAAGAAACACATTTGTTCTAATTATAGTTGTTTCTAAAGGATAATAATTTGGACTAGAGTGACAAGTTCAAGTTCATAATATTTAACATTATCTGGTTTTTGACCCTGTCATTATACTTGCTATATATTGTACAGAAGCTTCATTTAATCCGAAGTCCAACTTTTTTCTAAAAAGTCCGAGAAAATTTAAAAAGTCCCATACGTATAAGATTATTCTCTTCAGTAAGTTCTGCTTGTAAATAATGTAATATTTCGTGTATTACAGAACTATCCATATTATTGACATCAAGTTCATTAGAAAAAATATATACTATTTGTCTTGTAATAGTATTTTCCCATAGAAGAGTCATTAAAACTGCTAGGTACATATTACTTTTACTTAAAGAATTAAATAGCATTTCTTTGTAATATTAAATTTTGAAACCACAGGATAAATTAAATTAACAGTATGTTTTGAAATGTTGTGTTTATCTCTAGCATTTACTTCAGATATATTAGTTATACCAAGTATGTTATGGCTTTTTCTTTTTATCCATTATTACTCCTTTCATATATATATACACTAATATAGCAAAAAGAAATTAATTATATAGGATTATTAAAAATATATAAAAAGTAACTACATTGTTAATATTTTTAAAAATAAGATTCGGGAGTTTGACACCCTAAACAATAAAACCCGTACAAGTACTACAAAAATCAATACTTTTTTGTCAAATTTTCATCTCAGTTCTTGCACAATTGCTATACTAATAATATAAAGATATTTTTATCAAATTGCAATATAATAAAACGCTAAGAACCCTGTATTGTTCGGTGTTAAATTAACTTACAATCATATCGCCACGTTCTAATAGAATTTTTAAAAATTTAGAAGATGTTAAACTCACTCGAAAATTTAATACTACTGCCCCTATTGAATAGGCTAAAACAATAAAGAATTATTTCTTTTCAAACAAAAAGAATTGTGCAAAAAATAGCAAAAATATACGGTTAATTTGTTGATATTTCAACACTTTCAGTCGTTTTACCTTTCCAACTGTCAAACTCGGATTATGTGTAATATATTCTTTTTAAGAAAAAGTATTAAAAAGTATATAACTAAAAATGGAGCGGAATGTAAAAATGACTAGATATTGTTACAAACATAGCAGTTGCATTTTATGGTATAGTATATATATTGAATTATACATAATATGTAGGGAGAGAAAATGAGAAAAAGAAAACTAATGTATAAGATGATAACTATAATACTTTTGGGCAACAATATGTACACATTACATTACAAGTTATGCTATTGAACTTAGTTTAAATGTAGATACAAGCAATAATATGTCAAAAGCTTTCAGGACAGGAAATAATACAAATAAGGGATATGGATATTTAAAAAGAAACAAGGAAGTACATCAATTGATGAGACTGCAGATTTTAATAATGATACAACAAATGAAGAAAATATGGCATTAATGTATATCCTACAGGAGAAAGCGTTGACCTAGGGATGAAGTCTTACGAACCTAGTGTAGGAGAAATACCCAGGCAATCTGACATATCTAGATGGTAGAACTGAACAATAGATAGATCTGCTTTGTAAAAGCATGGATGGAAGGTCGAAAGAGTAAATAGGGATGGAGAGATTACAGATTATCAACCTTTGGGTAAAAATACTGTTACAGGAAACAAATAATAAAAGTTGACCATGTAACTGTAAAGCAGTTTGAAGAAAAATCCGAATATGATATGGAATTAGTGATGTAATGATGCACGGTATATGAATGTAAATCAACCTTAATGTAATAAAACGATAATGCAATTGAAGTTAAGAAGTATATTGATGCAGGTAAAGGGTCTTAATATCACAAGAGGCACTTGGATACCAACATGGAAATAGTAGAGGTATGGGAAAGCTTAAAGATAAGTTTAATATTGTAGTTGGTAAATGGGGAACAACCAATATGATGTACCAAGAGCGTGGGCATATGAAGGAGCTAAAATTAAGCAAAATAAGTCAGAGTAATGCACAGTTTCCGTGGAGTATAGGAAATATAGGAGAAAAGTTTGTATAAGACATACTCATACCACATCAAATGCATAAAGGTGATGTTTGTTTGAATTAACAGATGGAGATTATCGCAAACAAGCATATTGGACAGTAGTTCCTGAAAGCAGAATTATAAAAGCGAAGAAGAGAAAAACAATGTTTTATCCAGAGAAGCAAATGCCAGATATTATCTAACTACAGACTGAATACACAGCAATAAGCTGTCAGGACATTGTGATGATTTGAATACAGAAGTAAGAAAAAGTAATTGCAAATACTCTAATATATTTAACACAATCATTTAAACGTAATCAAATTGTAGATGATTCGGCAAAAGATATAGCAGAACCTAATAATCCTGTAAATATATCAACGGCAATAAAATGAAGATAATCAACAAATATTAGATTTAGAAGACCAGAAGATAATGGAAGTATTTATGAATACTATATAGAAGAAACAAATGAAAAACTTACAAAAACAAACAGTGATACACAAAAAGTGGAAGTAAAAACAGGAGTTAAGAAGTATAAGTATCAAGTAGTTGAAGGTAGTACAGATCCTATAGAAAATGGATGGCAGAAGTAGAGACTACAGGAGACAACGAAAAATTCACCTATTGGTAACATTAATTATACAGGAGCAGATACATATATATATATCAAAGCAATTGATGTGCAGGAAATGAATCAGAAATGTACACAAAAAGTTAGAAAAAGCCTGCAAACCAAGAAATAGAAATAACAAAAGAAGTAGTAGATGGAAAGAAAGACTACAAAGTAGGGAAGATTACATATAGTCTTAAACTTAAGATAAAAAGAAAATGAAACAAACAAAGGTAAGATTAGCAATGTATCTGCAACAGATACATATAATAGTAATTATCTAGAATTAGTAGGTGGAAGTGTAGTAAAAGATAATACAACTACAGTAAATACAGCTGAAAAGGAACTATTAGAATAATCTACAAATGAGCTTGTATATGGTAAGACTAAAGAGATAAGATACAAAATGAGGGGTACTAGATGCAGCCTAACTGGTAAAAAGTGATGTAACAAATAGTGAGTGGCATCAGGGACAAAGCTTACTGGAAACAGTGCACAAGGAAATGGAAGTAAGAATATAATTGTAAATGATCCTAAGATAGATATACAAAAAGTGTAGATAAGTTAGAGTATAAGGTGGAGATGAAATAACATACAGTTAAGATAAAAAGTTTGGTACCAGGTACAACTATAACTAATGTAAATATAAAAGAGGTGATACCAAAAAGGATTAGACTTAAAAGAAGACTCTGGCAAGATAAGTATTAATCGGTACAGAAATAGCAAAATGGTCTTGTTAAAACAGTAGAAGATGGTAAGACAAGTGTATCTGCAGGCCTTACAAGAATAAACCGGAAATGATGAAATAATACTTACATATAAGTATGTTGTAAAAGATGATTTTGACACAGTAACTCCTAAACTTACAAACAAATGTGTAGGAGATAATATACAGCCAAAAGAGATACAAAGTGATATATATAAATAGTCCAAAATTAAAGATAGATAAAAACATTTGAAAGTAACTATAGGTGGAAGAAGAAAGACTAAATATACTCTTGATGTAACAAATGAGAGAAAAGATAGTATAGCTAAAAAGTAACTCTTGTAGAAAAAACTACAAATGGAAGACTTGATAAAGATAGTATAAGAGTAAAAGATGTAAATGGTATAGATATCCCTAAAGATAATTATGAAATAGTAGAAGAAAATGGTAAGATAACACTTAAATTTAAAGATGATATATATATTTTTAGGTAAAAATAGTAATAAGAATGATATATTGAATAAGAATAATATACCACTAAATAGTAATAAGATATATGATAAGATAAATATTACATATGATGTAGTAAAAGAAAAAGGTAAAGATACTGTAAGTACAAGTATAGTAAATAGTAATGATAATACTATTGATGAAAATGGTAATGATAATAGTGGTATTGCAAATAAGGTTGTTACAAAAGTATTATCTGTAGAAGGAATAGCAGTAGAAGAAGAAGAGTTTAAAAAGAAAAACAAAACTAGATATATCTAAAGATTCTTTAAAACAAAATGTAAAAAGATGGAGACACTAATACATATACATTAAATATATTAAATGTTGGAGATAATCCCTGCAAGAATAGTTAAGATAGAAGAAGAATTACAAGGAAATGCTAAGATTAAAAAGACTCTGTAAGAATATTAAACTCTAAAGGTGAAGATATAACAAATAATACAAATATTGTACTAAAAAGATATTACAGATAAGAAGATAACAGCTATTATAGATAAGATAGATAAAGATGAAAAAAATATAAGATTGTATATGATGTAACATATGATGAGTCTGAAACAGAAAATACTGTTAAAAACAATATCTAAGGTAAAAAGGTTTAAATACAGAGGAAAAAAACAAAAAGAAGATATAACAAATGTAAATGGTAGTATAAAAGATACTAAGATAGAAATATCTAAAGACTCTACTAAAAAGAAGTAAAAGCAGGAGATATAAATACATATAATGTAATAGTAAAAATATAGGATCTTATGATGCAAGAGATGTTGTAGAAGATACATTATATGGAAATGCTAAATATGTTAAAGATACATTAAAAGTATTAGATAATGATAATATATTAGAAACTAGTAAGTATAATGTAGAATGGATAGATAAGAAAGATGATAATAGTGAAAATAGGTTTAAGATAACTATTCCATTAATAGAAAAAGATAAGAAAATATCAGTAACATATAATGTGATGTATGATGACTTAGAAGAAACTCAAGAAGTAAGAAAATATTATAAGGGCAAAAGGAACAAATACAAAATAATGCAGAACCTAAAGATAAAGATGGGGTAAAAAGTAATATCTAAAGGAGTTATTAAAAAAATACAGATATAGAAATAACAAAGGTGGCAGAAAAACAAGAAATAACAGCAGGAAGTAGGAATAAGTATACTGTAACTATTAAAAATATTGAGGGATTATAAGGCAAGAGATGTAAATGTTAAAGATATACTTAAAGGAAATGCTAAATATATTAAAGATAGTATTAATATAGTAAGTAGTAAGAAGAAAGTAATACACAAAAATATAGAAGATATTAGTATAGTATGGAAAAGATAAGAATAATAATAATGAAAGTAATCTTAAGTCTTACTATACCAATTATAGGAAAAGGAGAAATATATAATATTTCATATAATGTAGAATATGTAGATAGTGAAGAAGAAAGTATTACTACAAATACTGCTATAGCAAAAGGAACAAATACTAAAGAAGTAAAAACCAAAAGATACTACTAATGTTAAAGTTACAGGTGTAATAAAAGAAAACTACTTTTAGATATAACTAAAACATCAGAAAAGAAAGAAACAAAAAGATGGAGATACTAATACATATACTATTAATATAACAAATACTGGAGATTATACTGCAAGAGATGTACATTTAGAAGAAAAAAGCTAGAAGGAAAAGCAAGTATTGTAAAAACAAGTGTTAAGGTAATAAATAGTAAAGGAGAAGATATACTCAAAAACATTAAAAAAGAAGATTTAGTTGTAACAGATAGTAATATAATAGTAAATGTGCCAAATATCTCTAGTAAGGAAATATACAAAATTGTATATGATGTTAAATTTGATGAAACAGAAAAGATACAGTAGTAGTAGGTAAAAACAAAAGATAAAGGGAAGTAATACAAAAGAAGAAACAATAACAAGTAACTATAATGTAAAAAGGTACAGTAAAAGAAACAAACTTAGAAATAGAAAAACAGTAGATAAAAAGTATAATAGAAGCAGGAGATAAGAATAAGTATAAGGTAAGATTAAAAATACGGGATTATATGATGCAAGAGATATAATAATAGAAGATATATTAAAAGGAGATGCTAAATATATAGTAGAAAGTATACATTTAAGTGATAAAGATATAAAAATAGAACATGAAGGAAAATGCTAAATTTAAAAATACCAATACTAGAAAAGGGAAAAGAGATAATAGTAACATATGAAGTAGGATATGCAAGTAGTAAAAAGATAGTATGGTAACAAATAGTGTAGAAGTAAAGGGAAGTAATACAAAGAAGAAAATAACAAGTGTAAAGGTAGAGGGTATAGGAGTAAAAGAAAATATAATAGAAAAGAGATACTGCCAAAGATATTACCAAAAGCAGGTAAAAGAGAAAGAAGAAGGGTAGCAATATATGCAATAATAGCACTTGTATTAATAGTACCAACTATAATATTTAGAAGAGAATATATTGAGGCAAAGAAAAAGACAAAGACGTAGAAAGAGGTAGAAGAAATAATTTTTTTAGGAGAAAATTTTTGAAAAAGACGAAATGGAATCACGGTTATAGTTTTTAGTAATAACTATAATAATAATGTTAATTTTAGCAGGAATAGCTTTAAATATGGTAATAAATGATAAAGGACTTATCGAAAAATCGAATAAGAGTAATTTTGATTTAGCATTATCAGAAATGTATGAAAGAGGAACTTTGAATTATCATATTTAAGAATTTCAGATAGGATAAAAAAAGAGTCGGAGAAATCAATTCTGAAAGACTATATGAAAGTAAAGGTTTTAAAAACATATTATGAGATAAGACAAGATGAGTATATTTGGGATAAAGAAAGAAATATGAGACTTGTTAAAAAGTCTGATTTTGATGAATATATTAAGAATAAGATTAAAAAGGAAGATGCAGAAGATATAGAAAGTAGTATTCCAAGTGTAAATCCAGTTTCAATAGAAGATGTTAAAAATAACAGGAACAGGTATAAAAGGAAGTAGTATAATTGTTGATATTAAAGGGACAAAAATATATAGGAACAGTTGATGAAAATGGTGAATATAGTATACAAATACCAAAACAACAAAGTGGTACAAAGATAAAAAGTTGTACAAAAAGAAGAGGGGAAAAAGAAAGTAATGAGATAATAGTAGAAGTTGGAAAAACTAAATTAGGTAAAAATAACAATAAATGAGGTTAAAAAATACTGATACAAGAATAACAGGAAAAGCAGAGAAGAATGCAAATATATTACTTGTAATAGCAGGTAGAGAATTTAAAGGGAATGCAAATAGTAATGGAGATTTTAACATATCTGTAAGTGGAATATCAGATGGTGATGAAATAATAGGAACACAAAGTATGACAGATAGGGTTACAAGTGATGAAACTAGAATAATAGTAGGAGCATCAAAGAGTAATAAGCCTATAATAAACGAGGTTACAAATGATAGTACTGAAGTAACAGGAAAAAGCAGAAAGAAATGCTAAAAATAAGAGTGATATTAGAAGATAATACAGAATATGTAGGGATTTGCAGATGGAAGTCGGAAACTATAGTGTAAAAATACCAGTTCAAGATATGAATAAGAAAATATGGGTTACAGACAGCACCAAATAGGGAAGAATCTGATAGACAAGAAAAAAAGTTGTAAAAGGAGTACCAGCACCAAAACCAAGTATAAACGATGTAGATACTGACGATACAAAAAGTAACAGGAAAAGGTGTAGCAAATTCAAAAAGTATATGTAAAAATACCAGGTAAATTTGAAGGACATGTAGATGTAAACTCAAATGGAGATTGGGAAGTAAATACAGGACTTTTAAACGGTGGACAAGAAATAAGAGTACATCAAGAATTACCAAGAAAACTAAATAGTGAAGATGCTGTTATAAATGTAAAACAATTACCACCACTGAATTCCCAAGAATAGACTATGTTGATTCAAGTCATGATAGAGTATGGGGATGGACAGACCCAGGATCAACAGTAGATGTTCATGTACACCGAATTGTAAGACAAAATGTTATAGCAGATGGAAGCCGGAAGATGGAATATATATATTGGACAAGAAAGAGGAAATGCAAGAATAGAAGTAAGACAAATGAAGACTGGTAGACCATGGAGTGGTATGGCAGTATCAAATGTAGTACAACTACCACCACTTCGGAAATCCAAGTATTGATCAAATGAATACAGCACAAGATCATATTTATGGATGGGCGAATGCATGGGCAACAGTAAAAGTACATGTACACGGAGTATCTCATACGTGATATACAAGCAGACCGGAAATGGTAGATGGGTAACACATTTAGGATTTGAAAGAGGAAATGCCATTGTAGAAGCACAACAAAGATATGTAGGAAGACCATGGTCTCGGATGGTCAAGAATGGTAGTACAACAATTACCACAAATGCCACCACCAAGTATAAAACTATATAGATTCATCACATTATTGGGTATCACGGAAGAGGAGAACCAGGAGCAACGGTAAAAAGTACATGTTCATGGAGTTGTAATAAGAGATGTTGGAGTAGACTGGAGCAGGAAATTGGTCATTATATATTGGGAGACAAACACCTTGGAGGAGAATAGAAGTACAACAATATAGGCTCTGGAAGACCATGGTCTGGTTGGGCAGGAACAAATGTTGTAGAAAGATTTGTTGGACTTAGATTTAGGATTTCACCACAGGGAAGAATATATAATGTTTGGATTAAATCAAATGGTAATCATGCGACTTCATGGGCATATCCAGCAACAAGATTTAATGATAGGGATAGGTGGCATAATGATTTTGCACCAGTTCCACCAGGAGTGTATTATAATGTATGGGTATCAGGAGATGTAACAGAAGTACATTTAGAAGCAGGATTAAATGCAGAATATGTTGATTTTACCATCCACGGAAGAACAACACCAGTATATGTAGGGGTAAATAAGAATGTTGTTCAGGTATGGAACCCAGTACAATAATTTAAGGAGGAATAGGAAATGAGAGGAAGGGAAATGATAAAGAAAAAAAGTAATAGAAAAAAATATCAAGAAATATTAATAAAAAGTAGTATATGTATCGTTGTATTTCTTTTAAGCCTATACTATATATTTCCTATTTTCTTAAATTATCCTAAAAATATTTTTAGAAGAAGAATTTCAAAAAGATTATGGGTATTACATATAATACCCAATATATAATCTTTTCAGTATTTATGTATTTAATAATATTTGCAAGCCTATTAGTTGCATATAAGAGTACAAAGATAATGGAAGGAGATAATAGGGAAAAATTATAGTTAAAAAGAAAAAGAGCTTTTTAACTATCCACATATAATACTTCGGTACAATATCTTTGTTCCTGCAATTATAGTTACAATACTAGCAATAGTATTTGGGGCTTGAAACACCCTATGATATTTACAATAATGTCCATAATATTAGTTGCATCATCATTAATGGCAATAATATATATATGATATCTAAGGAATATTTTTGAAGATATATTAATAGAAACAGCATATTATGTAGAAAATAGTATAAATGGGAGAAAAGATAAGTTTAGGTAATAAGCTTTTTAACTCAATTACTACCTATAATATTAGGGACTTTAATGTTAATAGTTTCAATATTAAATTATTTGGTAATATATGATAAAGGTGTGATTCAAGAAAAGTTATATTTAGAAATGTTAAAACAAGAATTTAGTGAAGATAAAAATATAGTTTGGAAGAAATAACAACAAAATTAAAAGAAGATAGAAGAAAATAATAGCCAAGAAAAATGTGACAAAAAGTATTAGCATATACAAATGATATAAGAACTCAATATATGGAAAAAGAATATTTAAATAATTTTGCGATAGAATATATAAACATGTTCTATACATCAGAAAAAAACAAAATATAGTATATACAGAATATTCTAAGAATAAGAAGATTAGTATATTAAAAATAGACACTGAAAAACGGAAGTGCATTTGTAGGAATAGGATTCAGAGTATTTACTACAAGTCTATCAACAGATATATTTATGCTTGTACGGAATAATAATGATATATACAAGTATATATATATGGTATATTGATATATAGTAGAAACAGATATATCAAAAGTTTCAAATGGAATGAAAAGCATATTAAAAGCAAAAGATAATGTTGTATTAAATAATTTACCAATTCTTAGAAATGATGAGATTGGAGAACTTGTAAAAGAGTTTAATTTAATTCATAATAACAATCAGATATATAGGATAAACAAAAGCTAAAAATATGATGATTGAACAAGAAAGACTAGCATCATTAGGGCAAATGATTGGAGGAATAGCACATAATTTAAAAACACCGATATTTTCTATATCAGGAGCTAATATGGCATTATTAGAACTTACAAAATGAGCTTTCAAAATCTGTAGATGATGAAAGAGTTGATAAAAATGACTATAGAGAAATAGCTAAAGAAATGAAAGAATGGAATAGGAAGATAGATACATATCTAGAATATATGTCAGACATTATAACAGCAGTAAAAGGTCAAACAACAGTTTTTGCAAATGATTCAAAAGAATATATAGTTATAAGTGATATATTTAAAACAATAAAAAGTACTTATAGATCATGAAATGCAAAAAGAAATGATTGAATTTGAAATCAAAAATTATACAGAAAATAATATTAATATATTAGGAAATAGTAATATTTTTAATCCAGATTATAATGAATCTAATACAAAAATAGTATTGATAGTTATGAATATATATCTAAAAATGATTTGAATAGGAAGATAATACTTAAGGCAGAAACAGATAAAAATAGAAAAATTTGATAATATCTGTAGAAGATTTTTGGAAGCCGAATTCCTAATGATATATTAAGAAAAGTTATTTAAAGAAATGGTAACAACAAAAGGGAAAAAGGAACAGGACTTCGGACTATATATGTCAAATGTTACATTAAAAGCACAATTTGATCGGAAGAATTGATATAGTTACAAAAGAAAAAGAGGAACAATAATGAAAATATATTTACCATTATAATATGGTTGAAAGGATATTTTGAGGTGAGAATAAGAAATATAATTGATGAAAAAGAAAATGATTTGAAAAGAAAAATTCTTGTTATAGACGATGAACAGGAGTTATAGATTCTTTAGATGTATATTTAAGAAAAGAAGGATATATTGTAGAAGGAGAAACAGATCCTCTTTTAGGAATAGAAAAGTAAGGAATAATCATTATGATATACTTATATTAGATTATATTATGAACCCTATAAATCGGAGATAAGGTTATAGAAGAAATAAGAAAATTTAATAATAATATATATATAATTGTACTTACAGGACATAAAAAGTATAGCACCACCAATAGAAACAATAAGAAAGTTAAATATACAAGGATATGTAGAAAAACCAAAATAAGTTTGAACAAATATTATTAATGGTAGAATCATCAGTAAAAATCTATAAAAACAGTTAGAAGAGATAAGAAAAGAAAAATAAGGAGATAGAAGATACATATTTAGAAAGTATAGAAACATTAAGAAAAATTGTAGAAGCAAAAGATGAATATACAAGAGGACATTCTGATAGAGTATCAGGATATGCATGTTTGATAGGAAAAAGTTTTGTTTGGAACAGCATGAGTTAGAAACACTAAGAATAGGTGGACTTCTTCATGATATTGGAAAAGTAGGAATAAAAGATAGTATACTTTTTAAAAACAGGAAGATTTACAGATGAAGAGTATGAAGAAATGAAAAACATACTGTTATAGGATATGAGATATTAAAAAGGCAAGTAGATTTTAAAGATATATTAAATATTGTAAGATCACATCATGAAAGAATAGACCGGAAAAGCTATCCAGATGGACTTAAAAGGTGACCAGATAGAAGATTTGGTAAAAATAGTTACTGTTGCAGATTCATTTGATGCAATAACATCAAAACGTGTATATAGGGATGCTAAAAAAATATTGAAGAAGGATTAGAGGAATTAAAGAAAAATATACGGATCACAGTTTGATGAAAGGTTTGTAGATATACTTATATGGTGTTATAATAATCAAAGAGAAGAATTTTTGGAAATATATAATATACAAAGAAAGGGATAAAAAGTATTAAATTCAAATTAATAGATTAGTATAGCAAATGTTTAAATAGAAAAATATTAATTTGTGATATACATATATATATGGAAAAGGTAGAAAAAGAGATAGAAGATATAGGAAATAATAAAAGAGAATAGTAAAAACGGAGAAGAGAAGAATTTTGGAAATAAGTTTGCTAAAATGTATTAATGTTAATAATAGCACAAATACTTGTAAAAGTTTTTAGGACTTATATACAGGGTTGTAATTGTAAATGTACCAGGGTTTCGGAAATGTAGGGAAACCGGACATTATGCTTCAGGATATGAGGTATATGCACTTATGCTAACATTATCAAGTATAGGAATACCTTCTGTAATATCAAAACTTGTATCTGAAAGAATAGCAATAGGTGATAAAAAAGCGACAGAGAATATTTAAAGTAGCACTTACATTCTTTACAGGTCTTCGGACTTATACTAAGTGTTCTGCTATATGTATTTTTCAGATTGGATTGCAATACATGTACTTGATGTAAAAAGATACTGCATTAGTACTTAAAGTATTAGCACCAGCAATAGTATTTGTTTCGGCATCATCTGTTATAAGAGGGTATTTTGGTGGACTTCGGAGATATGAAGTCTACAAGTGTTTCACAAACACTAGAACAACTTTTTAAATTGTATATTAACAATAACACTTGTATATATGGCAAAGAGGTAGTGAGCCACATGTTATGGCAAAGCAAAGACGGAAATGTAGCAACAACAATATCTGTAATCCTATCGTTTATATGATATGTATGTATATTATAAGAAACATAAAACTTATAATATATAGAAGAGAAAAAAATCAAGAGAAGATAAAAAAGCCAACAGGATATATTATTAAAACAATATTAAAATTATCAGTACCTGTAAACAATAGGTTCTTTAATATCTATAGTACATACAATGATAGATACAATAACAGTAACAAATGGTATACAAAAAAAGCATATATGCATATATATACAGCAAAAAGATGTTTTGGAAAGTAAGGCAACAGAAATGAAGGGTATACTTTCAAAAGTATCTACAATAGTAGGACTTCCACAATCAATAACAATAGCAATAGCAATAGCAATAGTTCCAGCTGTATTGTGCTTGTAGCAAGAGGTGAAAGACAAAAAGGCAAAAAGAAAGAATAGAAAGGGCGATAAACTTATCTGTAATTATAATAATGCCTGCGATTGTAGGATTATTTGTACTGTCAGAACCACTTCTTAAACTTATGTATCCAAAAGCTTCAGAAGGTGAGTTTTAATGCAAATATTATGTGTTGCAACAGTATTTATGTGTTTAAGTCATACAATACGGAAGTGGACTTCAAGGTATCCGGTGATGTTATAACACCATCTATAGGGTATTTGTAGGAGCTGTTATAAAAACGGTTATAAACTCAGTATTAATACCAATATATAATATAAATATATATGGTGTCATGCAATCTCATCTGTTATATGTCAGGTTATAATGTTCTTAATTGTATATATAACATTATATAAGAAGATTGGGGCTAAGATTGATCTTAAGAAAAAAACCGGAAGAACAGTCTTAGCATCTATAGCAATGGGAATTATAGCATATGGAGTATGTTATGCAACTATACCATATTTAAGAAATTCAGCATCAGTAATTTTAGCAATAATAGCAGGAATAATTTCATATACATTGTTTGTAATAATGTTTAATGTAATAACAGAAGAAGAATTAAAAAGAACTTCCTAAGGGTGAAAAATTATTACCTATATTTTGTAAAAAGCTAAGAATATAAGAAATAGGGTGTTTTGGAATTAAAGTAAAGTAAATAGAAAGGAAGGCTTATGGAAGAAAACAATAATAATAAAATACGTAAAAAGTTGAATGGGATTTAAGTCAGATATATAGTAATATAGATGAACTTAAAAAGATATAGAAAAGAATTAAATTTAACAGAGAAAAATGACAACTTTTAAAGGAAAAACTTAATAATAGAAAGATATATTTGAGTTTTTAAACAGATGAAGAAGCAGAGCTAATAGCTTCAAAAACAACAGCATATATGGCATTAAGACTTCATGAAAGATTTAGAAATATTAAAAATTAGATTCAGAAATATCACCTAAATTTAAAAACTTTCTAAACAGTTAATATTTGTAGAAGATGAACTTACAAATGATAAAGAACTTTTTAGATGATATATTAAAAGATCCAAATTTGAAAGATTTAATAGCAATTTAAGATATCAATTTGCTTTAAAAGGTCATATATTAACACAAGAACAAAAACTGCTTATGAATCATATAGGAAGTGCAATGAATTTTTCAAATATCTATGACCTTATAGAAAATGAAATAAAGATTTGAAAAAGCAGAAGATGAGAATCGAAATCTTCATGAAGTAACACATTCTAAATATGTACCATTAATGGAAGAAATGAGATAGAACACTTAGAAAAACGCATTTAATTCAATGTATAATAATTATCAAAAATTCAGAACAAAGTACAACCGAAATATATCTATCAGAAGTAAAATTTGAAAAATGAACTAGCAAAATTATTAAATTATGATTCACTTTTTAGATAGAAGTACAAGAGGAGATGAATCAAGTATAAAAGTATATGATGCAATATATCATCAGTAAAATAAAAAATATGAAGATATATCATAAAATATCATGATTTAAGAAAAAAAGTATTAGGACTTCGGAGAAGATTATACATCATATGACTTATATGTAAATATGATAGAAACAACAGATAACAAGAAATATACTATAGAAGAGGCAAGAGATATTATATTAGAAAACTTAAGTATATTACGGTGAGATATATATCTGATACTTAAAAAGCATTTTCTGAAGGATGGCTTGATGTATATGAAAAAGGAAAATAAAGGGGACAGGTGCATTTAGTTATGGAGTATATGGGAGTGCATCCATACATATTACTAAATTATGAAGGAAGGTTTGATGATATTTCAACAGTAGCACATGAACTTCGGACATACAATGCATTCATATTATTCAAATAAGTCCCAAAGTGTATAATAGTAATTATACAATAATGGTTTGCAGAAGTAGCATCAACAGTAAATGAAATAATACTTGCAGAAAATATATTAAAAAAGAAAAAGATATAGAAAAAGAAAAATATAATTTCAGAACTTATAGGTACAATAACATCAACACTTGTAAGACAATCAATGTTTGCAGAATTTGAAAGAAAAATACATGATAGGATATTTATGGAAGTTCCAACAGTATATACAGATGTTACTAATGAATATGAAGAATTATTAAAAATATTTTGCAAATATAACTATAGATGAAAAACATAAATATGAATGAGCTTAGAATTCCACATTTTTACAGACCATATTATGTGTATAAATATGCAACAAAGGTATATCATCTGCACTATATATAGCAAGAAATATATTTAAATAACAAAAGAAGGATATTTGGAAAAATATCTTGAAAATGTTAAAAAACAGGGGCAAAAAGTACGGAAGTATAGATGTACTTAAGATTGCAGAAGTAGATTTAGAAGCTGAAAAACATATGATGGAAGCATTCAAATGTTTAGAAGAAAAATAGTAGAATTAGAAGAATTAATAAAAAGAATAAAAACTAATAAATATATATTATATTGAAAAATACAATTAAATGGTTATTATATAAGTATAGAGATAAATAAGAAAGGAATATATAAAATGAAAGATTATTATATAGAAAAAGTACATGCAAGAGAAATATTGAACTCAAGAGAAATCAACAGTTATGGTGGAAGCACATATAAATGGATGTAAAGGAGTTGCAAAAGTTCCATCAGGAGCATCAACAGGACAATTTGAAGCTGTTGAATTAAGAGATGGAGATAAATCAAGATATTTAGGAAAAAGGTATGAAAAAGCAGTTGCTAATGTTAATGAAGATATTAATGACAATATTACATCAGAATCAGAAGAAGGAATGGTATATTATACAATTCATTAATGAAATAGACAATGATTTAATTGAATTAGACGGAACAAAAATAAAGGTAAATTAGGAGCAAATGCTATGCTTGGAACATCTATGAAACTTGCACTAGCTATGGCACAATCAAATGACCAAGAATTATTCCAATTCTTAGGTGGTGAATATACAGATACATTACCAGTACCTATGATGAATGTTTTAAATGGTGGGCACATGCTTCAAACAATATGGACATTCAAGAATTTATGATAATGCCAGTAGGTGCACCAACATTTAAAGAATGTGTTAGATGGTGTGCAGAGTATATCATACATTAGGAAAAATATTAAAAAGAAAAAGATGACAATTGCGGTAGGTGATGAAGGTGGATTTGCACCAGACTTATCAAGTGATGAAGAAGCATTTGACCTATTATCAGAAGCTATAACAAGAGCAGGATATAAGTTGGAGAAGACTTTGTATTTGCTATAGATGCGCAGACAAGTGAATGGAAAGGTGAAAATGGAACATATCATTTAACAAAAGCAAATAAAAACTTTAACAAGAGATGAAGTAATATCACACTGGGAAAGCCTAGTTAACAAATATCCAATCATGTCAATTGAAGATGGACTTGATGAAGAAGACTGGGAAGGATGGAAGAATTACAAAAACGTTTAGGAGATGAATTCAATTAGTAGGTGATGATCTTCTTGTTACAAATGTTGAAAGATTAGAAAAGAGCAATAGAAGAAGATGCATGTAATTCAATTCTTATTAAATTAAAACAAATAGGTACAGTTACAGAAACTATGGATGCAATAAAAACTTGCTAAAACATATGGTTATATAACAATAGCATCACACCGTTCAGGAGAAACAGATGATGTAACAATAGCAGATTTAGCAGTTGCATCAAATACAAAACAAATTAAGACAGGACACCACAGAATAGATAGAGTTGCTAAATATAACAGATTATTAGAAATAGAAGAAATGTTAGGAGCAAAAAGCTAAATATGCAGGATAGGGATGTTTTAGCTAAGATTAAATAAAAGATTATTTTAGAAAGTTAGTACAAAAGTGCTAACTTTTTATATTAAAAATATATGTATGTTGTAACAAATGTAGTAGTTGAACTAAAAAGTAATATAGTCTATATAATCCTGAGTTTTGACAGTTGGAAGGTAAAAACGGCTAGAAGTGTTGAAATATCAACAAATTAGCCGTAGTAGTTTTCTTATGCACAATTCTTTGTTTCGAAAAAGAAATAATTCTTTAAATTGTTCTTTTATCAATAACTTCAGTATCTAGTCTAAGGTCATATGAGTCTCAAAGACAAACCCAAAAAGCTTCTTTGAAGAAGAAGCAGTCAAATCTGTTTAAGTAAAACCAGGATATAGTGTATCTGTCGATATCTCGCCATTTCCTTAAAAATTGATATTAGTATAACAATTGTGGAAACGATTGTGCAATAACTAGTGCGGAAATTTGACAAAAAGTATTGATTTTGTAATACTTTACGGACTTTTTGTTGTTTAGGTGTCAAACTCGAGTGCTAACTTTTTATATTAAAAATATATGTATGTTGTAATAAATGTGGCAGTTGCAGTTAAAAGTAATATAGTATATATAGTGAATTATATTAAATTTTAGGAGAGATTATACAATGATGAGAGAACTATACAAAATATTAATTATACTATTACTATGTATAACGGTATTTACACAATACATTAGGATTATGGAATTAGAACTTAGCTTAAATGTAGATACAAGTAATAATAATGTTAAATTATCATGGACAGGAAATGAGTACAAAATAAAGGATATAGGGTATTTAAAAGGAACAAAGGAAGTACTGATTTTAAGTTAATGAGACTTACAGACTTTAGTAATGATACAACAAATGAGGAGATAAGAGTTCTTAATGTATCCCAACAAAAGAAAGTATTAGCCCTGTAATGAGACAGTATGAAGGAATTGCGGAAGATATACAAAGGCAACTGTAACATATCTAGATGGTAGAAGTGAAACTATAGATAGGTCTGCGCTTTAAAGGTTTGGATGGAAGGACGGAAGAGTAATAGAGTGGGAGATTACAGATTATCAACCGTTGAGAAAAATACTGTGACAGGGAAACAATTAATAAAAAGTAGACCATGTAACTGCAAAAGAGTTTGAAACAAATCCTAATATGATATGGAATTATGATGTAATGATGCATGGTATATGGAATGTAAAACCATCTTAATGTACAAACGATAATGCAATTGAAGTTGTTAGAAAATATATTGATGCAGGTAAAGGTGTCTTAATATCACAAGAGCACTTGGATATCAATATGGAAATAGTAGAGGTATGGGGAAGCTTAAAGATAAGTTTAATATTGTGGTTGGTAAATGGAAATAACTAATATGATGTTCCAAGAGCATGGCTATATAATGGAACTAAAATTAAACAAAATAAGTCAGGAGTAGTGCACAGTTTCGTGAGTATAGGAAGTATAGGAGAAAAATTTGATATAAGACATACTCAGACAACATCAGTCTGACAAAAGGTGATGTTTGGTTTGAGATTAACAGATGGATATTATTATAAACAAGCATATTCAACAATGGTTCCCGGAAGCCGAGATTTATAAAATCAGAAGAAAGAAAGAATAATGTTTTTGTCTAGAGAAGCAAATACTAGATATTGTTTAACTACATGGAATAACACAGCAATGACCCAAAAGACAGGGCATGGAGGTGATATGACTACTGAAGTAGAAAGAAAAATAATTGCAAATACTCTAATATATCTAACACAATCATTTAGACGTAATCAAATGGTAGATGATTCGAGACGAAAGATTTTCACTGAACCTAATAATATAAGTGAAATATCTAATATAATGAGATCAATATGATAATACGATTATTAAATTTAGAAGACCGGAAGATAATGGAGTACATATGAATATTATATAGAAGAGAAACTAATGAAAACTACAAAAAGACAAATAGTAATACACAAAAAGGTGAAGTAAAAACAAGAGTAAAAGTATAAGTATCAAGTAGTTGGAAGGAAATGCAGTTTTTGCAGAAGGTGCATGGACAGAAGTAGAAACTACAGGAGAAAATGAAAAGTGTAAATAGGAGATATTAATTATACAGGAACACCTAAATATATACATATTAAATCTGTAGATGGTGCAGGTAATGAATCAGAAAGTATATACACAAAAGAGTTAGAAAAAGCCAACAAATCAAGAAATAGAAATAACAAAGAGATAGTAAACCCTAAGAATGGTATAAGATAGGATAGAGTAACATATAATGTGAGAGCTAAGATAAAAGAAAATGCTGCTAATAAAGGAAAGATTACTAATGTTATTATATAGATACATATAATAGTAATTATTTAAGACTAGTAAATGGAAGTATAGTAAAAAGATAATAATACAGTAGTAAATACAGATGAAGTAGGTAAGATAAAAACAACTATTAATGAACTTGTATATGGTAATATAAAAAGAAATTAGGTATGATATGGAAGTCTTAAATACAGCTAACCGGTAAAAAGTGATGTAACAAATAATGTAGTAGCATCAGGAACAAGCTATACTGGAGAAGGTGCTGAAGGAAATGCAAAGTAAGAATATAATAGTAAATGATCCTAAGATAGATATACAAAAAGTGTGAGATAAACTAGAGTATAAGGTTCGGTGATGTTGTAACATATACTGTAAAGATAAAAAGTTTAGTTCAGGTACAACTATAAACAATGTAAATATAAAAGAGATGATACCAAAAGGATTAGACTTAAAAGAAGATTCTGGTAAGATAAGTATTAATCGGTGCAGAAATAGCAAATGGTCTTGTTAAAACAGTAGAAGATGGTAAAACAAGTGTATCTGCAGGCCTTACAAGAATAAACCGGAAATGATGAAATAATACTTACATATAAGTATGTGGTAAAAGATGATTTTGAAAGTATAACTCTAAACTTACAACAAATGTAGTAGGAGATAATATACAGCCAAAAGAGATACAAAGTGATATATATATAAATAGTCCAAAATTAAAGATAGATAAAACATTTGAAAGTAACTATAAGGGGGAAGAAAGAAAAGACTTAAATATACCCTTGATGTAAACAAATGAGAGAAAAGATAGTATAGCTAAAAAGTAACTCTTTGTAGAAAAACTACAAATGGAAGACTTGATAAAAGATAGTATAAGAGTAAAAGATGGAAATGGTATAGATATACCTAAAGATAATTATGACATAGTAGAAGAAAATGGTAAAGATAACACTTAAAGTTTAAAGATGATATATATTTTTAGGGTAAAAATAGTAATAAGAATGATATATTGAATAAGAATAATATACCATTAAATAGTAATAAGATATATGATAAGATAAATATTACATATGATGTAGTAAAAGAAAAAGGTAAAAGATACTGTAAGTACAAGTATAGTAAATAGTAATGATAATACTATTGATGAAAAATGGTAATGATAATAGTGGTATTGCAAATAAGGTTGTTACAAAAGTATTATCTGTAGAAGGAAGATAGTAGAAGAAGAAGAGTTTAAAAAGAAAACAAAACTAGATATATCTAAAGACTCTTTAAAACAAAATGTAAAAGATCGGTGATACTAATACATATACATTAAATATATTAAATGTTGGAGATAATCCCTGCAAGAATAGTTAAGATAGAAGAAACAATAGATGGAAATGCTAAGATAAAAAGATTCTGTAAGAATATTAAACTCTAAAGGTGAAGATGTAACAAATAATACAAATATTGTACTAAAAAAAGATATAACAGATAAGAAGATAACAGCTATTATAGATAAGATAGATAAAAGATGAAAAATATAAGATTGTATATGATGTAACATATGATGAGTCTGAAACAGAAAATACTGTTAAAAACAATATCTAAGGTAAAAAGGTTTAAATACAGAGAAAAACAAAAAGAAGATATAACAAATGTAAATGGTAGTATAAAAAGATACTAGTTTAGAAATATCTAAAAATCAGATAAAAAGAAGTTAAGGCAGGTGATATTAATACATATACTGTAACAGTAAAAAAATACTGGATCTTATGATGCAAGAGATACTATAGTAGAAGATGTATTATATGGAGATGCTAAATATATTAAAGATACTATTAAAGTAGTAGATAAAGATAATAATATAATAGATAAAAAGTAAATATAGTATAGAATGGATAGATAAGAAAACTGAAAAAGATGAAAATAGGTTTAAAATAAAATTCCTATTATAGAAAAAGGTAAAGATATAATAGTTACATATAATGTACAATATGCAGATTTAGAAGAAACTCAGGAAATATATATAATAAGAGCAAAAAGGTACAAATACAAATCTAGCAGAACCTAAAGAAAAAGATGGTGTAAAGGTTATATCTAAAGGTGTAATTAAAGAAACAAATCTAGATATAACAAAAAGGCAGAAAAACAAGAAATAACAGCAGGAAGTAGAAATAAGTATACTGTAACTATTAAAAATATTGGGGATTATAAGGCAAAGAGATGTAAATGTTAAAGATATACTTAAAGGAAATGCTAAATATGTTAAAGATAGTATTAATATAGTAAGTAGTAAGGAAGAAAAGTAATACAATAAAAATATAGAAGATATTAAAAAGTATAGTATGGAAAGATAAGAATAATAATAATGAAAGTAGTCTAAGTCTTACTATACCAATTATAGAAAAAGGAGAAATATATAATGTTTCATATAGTGTAGAATATGTAGATAGTGAAGAAGAAAGTATTACTACAAAATACTGCTATAGCAAAAAGGAACAAATACTAAAGAAGTAAAACTAAAAGATACTACTAATGTTAAAGTTACAGGTGTAATAAAAAGAAACTACATTAGATATAACTAAAAACATCAGAAAAGAAAGAAACAAAAGATGGAGATACTAATACATATACTATTAATATAACAAATACTGGAGACTATACTGCAAAGAGATGTACATTTAGAAGAAAAGCTAGAAGGAAAATGCAAGTATTGTAAAAACAAGTGTTAAGGTAATAAACAGGTAAAGGGTGAAGATATTACTAAAACATTAAAAAGGAAGATTTAGTTGTAACAGATAATAATATAGTATTAAATGTCCAAATATCTCTAGTAAGGAAACATACAAATTGTATATGATGTTAAATTTGATGAAACAGAAAAAGATACAGTAATAGTAGGTAAAACAAAGATAAAAGGGAAGTAATACAAAAAGAAGAAACAATAACAAGTAACTATAATGTAAAAGGTACAGTAAAAAGAAACAAACTTAGAAATAGAAAAACAGTAGATAAAAATATAGTAGAAGCAGGAGATAAGAATAAGTATAAGGTAAGATTAAAAAAATACGGGATTATATGATGCAAGAGATATAATAATAGAAGATATATTAAAAAGGAGATGCTAAATATATAGTAGAAAGTATAGTCTTAAGTGATAAAGATATAAAAATAGAACATGAAGGAAATGCTAAATTTAAAATACCAATACTAGAAAAGGGAAAAGAGATAATAGTAACATATGAAGTAGAATATGCAAGTAGTAAAAAGATAGTATGGTAACAAATAGTGTAGAAGTAAAGGGAAGTAATACAAGAAGAAATAACAAGTGTAAAGGTAGAGGTAATAGGGAGTAAAAGAAAATATAATGAGAAAAAGAGATACTGCCAAAAATACTACCAAAAGCAGGTAAAAGAGAAAGAAGACAGGTAGCAATATATGCATAATAGCACTTGTATTAATAGTACCAACTATAATATTTAGAAGAGAATATGTCCAAGCAAAAGAAAGACAAAAGACATAGGATAAAGAGAGAGAGATAGAAATAATTCTGTTAATGTAGGAGTAGAAATACTTCCCATTTTTAATTGGAAAAATATTAAAAATAGTAAGAAGTTGTCACAAATATACCACTTTTAAAATCTGTTAATATATATTTAGAGTATGAAATTGTATTAAAGAGAGGAAACAAATGAAAATACTAAAGAAGATAACTATAGTAAGTATACTACTAATAATTATGCTACATATACACAAACATTGGTATTTGCAAGCAGAGTCAGAATTAACTCTAACTCCAAAGCCAGAAACAAATAATATACATCTTAAATGGACAGGACCACAAAATAGTTCATACAAGGTGTATCAAAAAGCCTGGGAGTAACAATTTTTGAAACGATTGGACTTACAGATTTTAGTAGAGAGGCTTTGATGAAGAGGTAAAAATTCTAATATATATCCTGTTAATAATCCCTAAATATTCAGGAATACCAAATGTAAATATTCAATATTTGGATGGACAAACAGAGACTGTTCCAAAAGTCAGCACTTTTTAAAAGTTTGGATGGAAGGCCGGAACAGTTACAGAAGGATCTAATGTTACAAAATTTTTCAGGCTTATGGGAAAAATCCAATTACAGGTAGGCAAATAATTAAAGTTAAACATGTATCTACAAGAGAATTTGAAGCAAATCCTAATATGATATGGGATTATGATGTAATGATGCATGGAACATGGGATGTCAATGCTTGCAGATCTTATAAGTACCCCAGCCGTTAATGTTATAGGAAGATATATTGATGCAGGGAAAGAGTACTTATAGGCCATGATACTATAGGATTTACAATGGGAAAGAATATGGAATGGGATTGCTTTCAGATAAATTCAACCTATTTATAGGAAATTTTCCAACAAATCCACCGCTAACAAATATTGATTCTCCTACGGCATGGCATTATGGATCTACAAAAGTTAAAAATAACTAAAAAGGATTCTTAACACAATATCCATGGAATTTAGGTCCAATTGGAACGGTATTAAATATCCTTTTTCACATACTACATGTAATGCGCCTAAAAGACAATACATGGATGGAATATGTAGAGGGAAGATATTATCCTAAAGAAATTTTTGGTGGAATGGATGTTGGACAACTGATGAAGAAGGAGAACTAAACTACCAAGTAATATTAATTATAAGTATTATCTAACAACATGGAATAATACAGCTATGATACAAACAGGACATAGTAGTGGAGAGTCTACAGAAGATGAAAGAAAGGTACTTGCAAATACACTGTTTTACTTAAAACAATTAACACATAAGACAGAAATTTTAGATAATTCAGCAAGAGATATAGCAGATCCTAATAAGCCTGAAAATATAGTGTATAAAATAGATGAACAAGGTAATAATATAATAGAATTTAGAAAACCAGAAGATAATCGGAAGTACATATGAATATTATGTAAAAGGACTTGATGGTGATAGAGAGTTTACAAGTGAAACTAAAAAGTGCAACAATTACAACAGGAGTTAAGAAGTATAAGTATAGTGTAAATAATATTGATTCAAATAATATTGATAAGACGGCAGATGGATTATGGACAGAGGTAAATTCAACAGAAGATATAGAAAAAGATTAAATTAAATTCTTTTGGAAGATATCTACATATATATAGTATAGATGGAGCAGGGAATGAGTCAGATATAACAAAAAAATAGAGTTAGTAAAACAAAAGGCAAAATGTTGATTTAACAAAAAGAGATAATAAATCCTAAGAATGAGTATAAGATAGGGATATAGTAACATATAGTATAAAATTTAAGATAAGAGAAAATGAAAATAATAGAGCTTCTATAAGTGAAGTAAATGTAAATGATGTGTATCCTGAAGAATATTTGGAATATTTACCAGATACATTAGTAAAAAGGAGAAGACATATCACTTACAAAAAGAAGAAGGGGCACTTAGAATATTTTACACATTTAAATTATGGTGATACTAAAGAAGTAAAATATAGTATGAGAATAAAAAGATAATGCAAATGGTAAAGAATTAAATAATGTTGTAAGTACAACAGAGTTAATTGGTGATGCTGTAGGATCAACAGCAAATAAAACAATAAAGGTAAATGATCCTAAGATAGATATACAAAAAAAGTGTAGATAAATTAGAGTATAAGGTTCGGTGATGTTGTAACATATACTGTTAAGATAAAAAGTTTAGTTCCAGGTACAACTATAACTAATGTAAATATAAAAAGAGATGATACCAAAAGGATTAGACTTAAAAGAAGATTCAGGTAAAATAAGTATTAATGGTACAGAAATAGCAAAATGGTCTTGTTAAAACAGTAGAAGATGGTAAAACAAGTGTATCTGCAGGCCTTACTAGAATAAATCGAAATGATGAAATAATACTTACATATAAGTATGTGGTAAAAATGATTTTGACACAGTAACTCCTAAAGCTTACAACAAATGTAGTAGGAGATAATATACAGCCAAAAAGAGATACAAAGTGATATATATATAAACAGTCCAAAATTAAAGATAGATAAAAACATTTGAAAGTAACTATAAGGGGAAGAAGAAAGACTTAAAATATAATATAGGTATAACAAATGAAAGAGAAAATAGTATAGCTAAAAAAAGTAACATTATTAGAAAAAAACTACAAATGGAAGACTTGATAAAGATAGTATAAGAGTAAAAGATGGAAATGGTATAGATATACCTAAAGATAATTATGATATAGTAGAAGAAAATGGTAAGATAACACTTAAATTTAAAGATGATATATATATTTTTAGGTAAAAAAATAGTAATAAGAATGATATATTGAATAAGAATAATATACCACTAAATAGTAATAAGATATATGATAAGATATCAATTACATATGATGTAGTAAAAGAAAAAAAGGTAAAGATACTGTAAGTACAAGTATAGTAAATAGTAATGATAATACTATTGATGAAAATGGTAATGATAATAGTGGTATTGCAAATAAGGTTGTTACAAAAAGTATTATCTGTAGAAGGAAGAGCAGAAGAAGAAGAGTTTAAAAAGAAAACAAAACTAGATATATCTAAAGATTCTTTAAAACAAAATGTAAAAGATGGAGACACTAATACATATACATTAAATATATTAAATGTTGGAGATAATCCTGCAAGAATAGTTAAGATAGAAGAAACAATAGATGGAAATGCTAAGATTAAAAAGATTCTGTAAGAATATTAAACTCTAAAAGGTGAAGATGTAACAAATAATACAAATGTTGTACTAAAAAGATATAACAGATAAAGAAGATAACAGCTATTATAGATAAGATAGATAAAGATGAAAAGTATAAGATTATATATGATGTAATATATGATGAGTCTGAAACAGAAAAATACTGTTAAAAACAATATCTAAGGTAAAAGGTTTAAATACAGAAGAAAAAAACAAATAGAAGATATAACAAATGTAAATGGTAGTATAAAAGATACTAAGATAGAAATATCTAAAGACTCTACTAAAAAAAGAAGTAAAAAGCAGAGATATAAATACATATAATGTAATAGTTAAAAAAATATAGGATCATATGATGCAAGAGATGTTGTAGTAGAAGATACATTATACCGGAAATGCTAAATATGTTAAAAGATACATTAAAAGTATTAGATAATGATAATAATATATTAGAAACTAATAAGTATAATGTAGAATGGATAGATAAGAAAGATGATAATAGTGAAAATAGGTTTAAAGATAACTATTCCATTAATAGAAAAAGATAAGAAAATATCAGTAACATATAATGTAATATATGAAGACCAAGAAGAAACTCAAGAAGTAAGAAATATTATAAGGGCAAAAAGGTACAAATACAAACCTAGTAGAACCTAAAGAAAAAGATGGTTGTAAAAGTAATATCTAAAGGAGTTATTAAAAATACAGATATAGAAATAACAAAGGTAGCAGAAAAACAAGAAATAACAGCAGGGAGTAGAAATAAGTATACTGTAACTATAAGAAAATATTGGGGATTATAAGGGCAAGAGATGTAAATGTTAAAGATATACTTAAAGGAAAATGCTAAATATATTAAAGATACTATTAATATAGTAAGTAGTAAGGAAGAAAAGTAATACAATAAAAAATATAGAAGATATTAAAAAAGTATAGTATGGAAAGATAAGAATAATAATGAAAGTAGTCTAAGTCTTACTATACCAATTATAGAAAAAGGAGAAACATATAATATTTCATATAGTGTAGAATATGTAGATAGTGAAGAAGAAAGTATTACTACAAATACTGCTATAGCAAAAAGGAACAAATACTAAAGAAGTAAAACCAAAAGATACTACTAATGTTAAAGTTACAGGTGTAATAAAAAGAAACAACATTAGATATAACTAAAACATCAGAAAAGAAAGAAACAAAAGATGGAGATACTAATACATATACTATTAATATAACAAATACTGGAGACTATACTGCAAGAGATGTACATTTAGAAGAAAAGCTAGAAGGAAAAATGCAAGTATTGCAAAAACAAGTGTTAAGGTAATAAACAGTAAAGGGTGAAGATATTACTAAAACATTAAAAAAAGGAAGATTTAGTTGTAACAGATAATAATATAATATTAAATGTGCCAAATATCTCTAGTAAGGAAACATACAAAATTGTATATGATGTTAAATTTGATGAAACAGAAAAAGATACAGTAGTAGTAGGTAAAACAAAGATAAAAGGGAAGTAATACAAAAGAAGAAACAATAACAAGTAACTATAATGTAAAAGGTACAGTAAAAAGAAACAAACTTAGAAATAGAAAAAAACAGTAGATAAAAATATAGTAGAAGCAGGAGATAAGAATAAGTATAAGGTTAGATTAAAAAAATGCAGGGATTATATGATGCAAGAGATATAATAATAGAAGATATATTAAAAGGGAGATGCTAAATATATAGTAGAAAGTATACATTTAAGTGATAAAGATATACAAGTAGAATATGAAGGGAATGCTAAATTTAAGATACCAATACTAGAAAAGGAAAAAGAGATAATAGTAACATATGAAGTAGAATATGCAGAGTAGTAAGAAAGATAGTATGGTAACAAATAGTGTAGAAGTAAAGGGAAGTAATACAAAGAAGAAAATAACAAGTGTAAAGGTAGAGGTAATAGGAGTAAAAAGAAAATATAATAGAAAAGAGATATTACCAAAGATATTACCAAAAGCAGGTAAAAGAGAAAGAAGAAAGGTAGTAATATATGCAATAATAGCACTTTGTATTAATAGTACCAGCTATAATATTTAGAAGAGAATATATTGAGGCAAAGAAAAGGATTAAACGTAGAAAAAGGTAGAAAAAGAGAGTGAGATTTTAAATTTCACTTCTTTTTAAATTATTCTTTTTATTAGATATTTGTTTATTTAATTTTTATGTATTTAAATAATGTAACTCCACCTAGTATAATTGCTCCAGCAAGTGCAAAATATATTGCATAATCAATCCCAGATCTTGGTATTATATTTGGTTTTTCTAGTAATATTTCCAGGTTTATTTGGAGTATTTGGATTTTTTTGATAAGTCTACATTTTTAGGAGTTTCTGAGTCTTAGGAGTTGGATTTTTGATAAATCAACTTCCTTAGGGAGTCTTAGAGTTTCTCCTTTTTGGTGTATAATATCCTGCTTTTAACAAGAGGATCTGTTCATTATCATTACTTGTAATATTACCAAAATTATTATTATTGTTGTTATTGTTATTATTGTTGCCTTGGTTATTATTGTTACCAGGGTTATTGTTATTGTTGTTACCTGGATTATTATTATTACCAGGGTTGTTATTATTGTTGTTATCATCACTTTCAGTGCATTATCTCTTACAGGATTTAAATTTGTTGCTGATATTTGATTATCTTTTTACATCTATATTTATTTTATAAAGGTCTTTACCTTCTGATGTTATAGAGTATTGTATTACCTTCTGCTTTACCAGTTATTTTAGCAAGTCTAGTTTGTTTATTTATTTCTAGATTAGCTACAGCTGAATTGTTATATTTGAATGTTAAATGTTTAAATTTGTAATCTTTATGTACATATTTATATGGGTTTATTGTATAACACCATTAATATTTAACTTTATTGTTGGCATATCTGGTGTAGCTTCATTGTCTCACGTATTATTACCATTATTATTGTTATTATTATCAGGTTTTGACTTGCAGATTATCCTTAACAGGATTTAAAGTATTAGTACTTGGTGTTGTGTTTTTATCATTAACGCAGATATCAATTTCATAAAGTTTTTATCATTACTTGATATAGTAGCTGTTGTTAATCCATTACCAGTACCTGTAAATGTGATTACATCATTGTTGTTACTATCTTTGCTTTTTGACATTGTAGCTAACAGATACGTTTTTATATTAAAATCTAATTTTTATTAGAATATTCTTTATTTACATATTCATATGGATTTATTGTATATCACCACCAACATTAAGATTTATTGTTGGTTTATTTGGATCAGGTTTTACTTCATTATCACCATTATTATTGCTTGGTTATTATTATTACCAGGGTTATTGTTATTATCACTGTGATTAGTTATTATTATGCCTTGGTTATTATTATCACCAGGGTTAGTTATTATTATCTGGATTATTATTGTTATTTCCGAGGATTGTTATGTCATTATTATTGTTGTTGTTATTTGTTTGTGAATCTATATTGTCTTTAATAGGTTCTAATCTTAATCCTTCAGGTGTATATTTATTATTAACTTTAACTTCACTCTGCATAATTCTTTATTTTCATTTGAGAAAGTTATTACAGAAGACCCTTGTGCAAGTCCTGTTATTTTTCATTTCTTTAGTTCTTTATTGAATTTCATTGATGCTGAATTATTTCCTCAATGTGAAAAACTAAATCCTAAATAATCTTTGTGTATATATTTATAAGGTTTTTATTGTGATTCACCACCAACATTTAATTTTATAGTTGGTATGTTATTATTTATATTTTCACCATTATCATCAGAATTTTCAATGTCGCATTATTTGGTATTGGGTTTAAATTTATAAGTTCAATATATTTGTTTCATTAACGTTAACTTCTATATCATAAAGTTTTTACCTTTCAGAAGATATAGAAAGTGTTTCAATACCATTACTTAAACCAGTTATAAGTAATGATTTGACTATTATTTGATTGTATTTTAGCAACATTTGTATTAGATATTTCAAAAATCAAGTATTTTACCCTTTATAGCTTTTATCAACATAGTAATATGGGTTTAAATCATATACACCATTTAATGTTAATTTTAATATATGCTTTCGAGTAGGATCTGTACTTGGATTTGTATTCTCATTTGCATTACCGAGGTATAGGATTTAGATTTGTTGCTTCATTTCTATTATTTGCATTTACATTTACATTAATAGTATATCAACTCTTCCTTGTATTGATATTGTAAATACAGAGTTACCAGCTGATTTACCCTATAAAATTAACTTCGCTAGTAGCCTTATTAACTGTAATTCCTGCATTTTGTGAATTTGTTATATTAAAATCAGTTGTGTATTATTACCAACATCAGTAACATAATCATATGGATTTATTTTATATGTACCGTTTCATATTTAATTTAATTGTTGGTGTATTATCTTCTGCAAAATGTTTGTACTGGAAACATTAGAGTCATAGATAATATCATCAATGTTAATATTGTTAATACTTTTTTGTATTAAAATATTTCTAGAAATTTTTAATGTATTGTTTTTCATAATATTTTTCTCCTTTTCGATTTCTAAACATATGTATATATTATAACATGAAAGTTAAAAAGCTAAATAGGTAAACCAGTATGTATACTTTTTCGAATGTATAAACTTGACTTTTTAGTTTGTTATGGTAATATATTAGTGATAAATTGATTTATTGAAAGATAATGTTACAAAAACATATTTTTGTTAAAAATGTAATATAACAAAGAAAGAAGGAGAATATTATTACAAAAGATTAAATATTATACCAGTAATGCCTTTAAATTATATTTGTAATAATTTTTAATTACAGCCATGTTTATAGGATTTATGGCATGGAAATTTAAATTTGTATATATGGTAGAAATGGGTGGAGTAGAATTAGGGTCTTGTTAATGATAAAGATAAGTTTGAGAAAGATGTTAAAAGATACTTTAGAGAACTTAGAAGAACCAGTAGTTTCAGCAAAATCAAGAAAATCCTAAGTATTCATTAAGGCTTGTTGATAAAGATGATATTGATGTTGATGATAATTATGTTTTTGCCAAAAGTCAGAAGAAAAGATAGAAAAACATATAGGTATTATAATATTAAAGAAGATGATAAAGACTTTTGCAAAAGTTTCAACTAAAGAAGAAAAAGATAACTTATTAAAAGAATTGAAAGAAGCAAAACAAGTTAAAGACCTTAAGGTTGAGAAGAAGAAACAAAGGAATATTATATTATATCATGAAGAAGCAAAACAACTTGCATCTTTCAAATGTTGATAAATATTGAAAATGATAAAGAGAAGCAAAGATGCAAAAGAAAAAAGTAGAAAAGAAATACTAATATAGTTAAAAATATTAGAAGAGGGGGTACTGTTTCAGCATCTTCTAGTTCAAATGCAAGTGCAATGCTTGGAAGCTTTAAGTTTTAGAAGACCACTTAATAGTTCACGTGTAAGTGCAGGATATTTAGGATATCCAGGACATCGTGGTATAGATTTTCCATCACCACAAGGTACACCTGTTATGGCAGAGCAGAATCTGGAACTAGTTACAACTGTTCATATAGTAATAAGAGTTATGGTAATAGGGTAATCATAGACCATGGTAATGGTATTTCAACACTTATATGGACACAATTCAACAATTAGTGTATCTTTAGGACAAAAAGTATCATAAAGGACAAACAATAGCAGGAGTAGGATCAACAGGTAACTCAACAGGTAACCATGTTCATTTTGAGATAAGAATAAATGGTAAACAATAAATCCAACAAGTTATGTAATGTAATAGTGATTAAAAGTAGGAAAAGCCTGTAAATAATATGCGTTCTATCTTTTTAAATTTGTGTAACAAAAAGTAATAAAAATTGCAAAAGTATTTCTGTTATGTAATAATTACATTAGAATTATGTATGTTAAAAACAAAAATGGAGAGAATATGATTGAATTTAAAAATGTATCAAAAGTATATGATAAAGTAGTGCTAGTATACAAAATGCAACATTTACAATTAATAATGGTGATTTTGTATTTTTGGTAGGATCATCTGGTAGTGGTAAATCTACTATTATAAAAATGATATTAAAAAGAAAAAGATCCAACAACAGGTAAGATATATATAAATGGTACAGATACAACAAAACTTAAAGAGAAAGCAAATTCCTTTTTAAGAAGAAGTATGGGAGTTGTTTTTCAAGACTTTTAGACTTATAGCTGACAGTATATGATAATGTTGCATTTGCAATGTATATGATAGGAGCAAAGTAAAAACATATAAAAAGACAAGTACCTATGGTTCTTTTCACTTGTTGGGATTGCAGACAGGCAGATAAAAAGCCAGAAGAATTATCAGGAGGGGAACAACAAAGAGTTGCAATAGCAAGAGCTTTTAGTTAACAATCCATCAATGATAATAGCAGATGAGCCTACAGGAAATTTAGATCCATCAAACAGCTTGGGATATTATGGCACTTTTTAAAGAGATAAATAGGAGAGGTACAACTGTTGTAATGGCAACACATGCTGAAGATATTGTTAATAGTATGAATGAAAGAGTTATAGAAATTGATAAAGGTACAACTACAAGAGATGATGAAAAAGGTGGATATAGAAGTGAAATTTAGTGTAATAGGATATTATTTAAAAGAAGGATTTAAAATCTATTTAAAAACAAAAATCAACATTTGCCTCTTTTGTAACAATGGTTTCAACACTTTTTGTATGTTTGTATTTGTCATACTTATAACTGTAAATACACAAGATATAATTAAAAAAACTTGAATATGATCAAGGTATGCAAGTGTTTATAAACGCAGAGCGTGACAAAAAGATGATATGGAAAAACTTCGGAAAAGAGATAAAAGCAATAGAAGGTGTTAGTACAGCAACATTTTAAAAAGTAATCAAGAAGCATTAGATGATCTAAAAAATGTTTAAAGAAAACCCATCTGTAATTGAAGGATTTTCAGATAATCCAGAATTTTTACCAAATTCATATAGTTAGTTAAAAGATTTAGAAAAATTAAATTCAATAGAAGGTGAGATAGAAAAACTTGCAAATGTTCAAAAAAATAAGAAATCAGCAAAAGTATAATATCTGCTATAGTTACAGCATCAAGGGTTATAAATACATTTTACAGGGTTATAACAGTTATACTTGTTATAGTTTCAATACTTATAATTTCAAATACCATAAAATTAACAGTTTTTGCAAGAAGAAAAGAAATATCAATAATGAAATATGTAGTGCAACAAATAGCTTTTGTTGAAGGCCCTTTTGTTATAGAAGGTATGCTTATAGGTATATTTCTACAATAATAGTAATAATCAATTTTAGCAATATGTTATAGTGCATTATCATGTGGGTTGCAAAAGCAATAGCAGATACAACAGTACAATATGAGAACAACAGGCAACAGCATTTACTTTAGTAAATTTTGTTACAGTACTTCCACAAATAGCAGGAATATTTTTAGTACTTTCAATGGGACTTCGGAATAATAGGAAGTACAATATCTATGAAGAAATATTTGAGGTATAGATATGAAAAAACAAAGAAATGTAGAATATCTTCTAGTTTTTGCTGATGATATTAGCTTGTATATTATTACTTACATTAACAGTAGTATATGCAACAACAGATTTAAATAAAGCAAAAACAAGAAGTAGAACAAAAAATAAAGGAACAAGAAAATACAAAACAAGTATTATATGTACAAGCAAATAATTTAAGTAATGAAATTTCTAAAAATAAATGATGAGCTTACAGAAAAAGAAGAAAAACTTAATAATATAAATATTCAGATAGATAATTTAGAAACTGAAATAAAAATACAGAAAAACTTATAGAAGAAAAAGAAAAACATGAGATAGCTACAGAAACATTTAAAAAAACGTTTAAAATCAATATATATGAATGGTGATATGCAATATTTAGAAATATTGTTATCATCAGTAAATGTTACAGATTTTCTTTCAAATTATAATATGTTAAGAGAAATAACAAGACTTGATAAAGAACTTGTTACAGAACTTACAGATGAAAAGAAAAATAACTATGTATAATGAGGAATTAGAAACAAAGAAAAACTTATAGCAGAAAAAGAACAGAACAGCAAAAAGCTAAAAAGAAACAGAAAGTGTAAAAAGTAAAGAGAAGAGGCACTTAAAAAAAGTAAGTGACGAAGAAAAAAAGAAAAACACTAGAAAATATTGATGCTTTAAAAGCAGAACAAGCAAAAAGTAGAAAAGAGAAATAGCAGCAGAATTTTAAGAGCTAGAAGAGAACAAGAAGCAAGAATAGTCAGTAATGAGAAAAAGACAAGAACAACAAAGAGAATCTTCAGGAAAAAACATCTGGGGAAAAACATCAGGATCAGGATTCTAGTTCATCAAGCTCAAACTATAATCCATCAAATGCAAAATTCCAATGGCCACTTCCAGGATATAGTATAACAACAGAATTTATGGGATATCCAGGACATACTGGAGCAGACCTTTCACACATGGAGGAAATCCAGAATTCAAGCAATAGCAGATGGTATTGTCCTTATATCTGAAGACTTTAAGAGAAATCAAAAATGGTGGATATAGGAGTTTTGGTAGATATATAGTAATATATCATCCAGCAGAAGATGTATATTCATTATATGCACATATGAGTGAAAGATATGCAACCAAAGGGCAAGAAGTAAAAAGAGGACAGATTATAGGAAGGTTGGTTCAACAGGTAACTCAACAGGTAAACCATCTTCATTTAGAAATACACCCTGGAAGCTATAGAAATCCAGTAAATCCAAGAAGATATTTTCTAAAGAGATAATTTTAATATAGTAAATAAAAATAAAAGAAAAATAAAGTAAAATTAGGTAATAAAAATGAAAAGAAGAAGTACAGAAAGAGAAAAATATGAATGATTTAAAGTTACTAAAACAAAGAAATGATTATAATTATAATAAAAAGGTATAACTTAATTAATATAGTTGTACTCTTTTTGCATTATAATAATATAGGTTTTAATAATGCTAGTAATATATCTAATAATATATTAAATATAGGTAGTATTAAAAATATTTTAAATACAAATGAACAACAAAATAATAATAATAATACTAGATGAACTTGTTTCTAAAAGACAAATTTTAGAAGAGAAAATAAAAAGAAATAACAGAAAAATGAATGTTTCTACAAGATATAAATACAACATTTACAGAAGTTGTATCACTTCAAAAATAAGATAGCAGAAAATGATTCTAGAAATATCTAAACTAGATATTGAAGTTAAAGAATTAGAAGAAAAATACGACCTTTAAAAACAAGAAGAACTAAGGCTTAAAGATATTAAGAATAAGCAAGAAACACTTAGCTAAAAGACTAGACTAAAATATATGTATATGAATGGACAATTTGAAAACATTAGAAGTAATTTCTAAAATCAAAAATTTGCTTGAAATGTTTTCAAATTACTATATGTTACAAGAAATAAACGGATGGATGTAAAGCTTTTTAGAAAAGTCTTGATAAAGATAGAAAAAGATTAGAAGTGATAACAAGAGATTTGAAAGAATATGAAGATAGTTACAAAAATAAGAGGGATAAAACAACAACATTTTTAGAAAAATTACAAGAAAAATTTTGTTATACTAAAAATGCTAAGATAAATGAACTTACAGAAAATCAAAAAGAAATTGCAAAAAGAATTAGAAGTATTAGAAAAGAAAAATGGATACTGAAAAACAAATAGCAGAAAAAAATCAAGATATATAAAAAGGATACCTAAATATGTAGGGTGGAACATTAATGTGGCCAGTACCTACATCAAATAGTACAAAATGGATAACAGCATTTTTTGGTGCAGGAGCAAGTCAAGGATACCCTCGGAAGTAATCATTCTGGTGTAGATATTGCAATACCTAAAGCAGAAGTTCGGAAAACATAAAGTTGTTGCAAAGAGAAGTCGGAAGAGTTATTGTTGCAGTTGGAGATAAGAAAGGAAGTAAGGTAAGTTACCGGAAACTACATAGTTATAGACCATGGAGGACGGAGTATATACACTTTACCGGACATGCAGATAGTATATTTGTATCAGTAGGTCAATATGTAAACAAAGGTGATGAGATAATGTATGTAGGAAGTACAGGAATTCTACAGGACCACACTTACATTTTGAGGTAAGAATTGGTGGATCTCGGATATTCTAATAGGGTAGATCCACTTCCATATAACATCAGATAAAGAACCAATATCAAATCAAAACACAACAAAATAATGTACAAGAAAAATACAAATAACCAAAATAATAATAATAATCAAAACAGTAATACAAATACTATACCAATACAATAAACTATTGTATAATAGACATAGATAGGAGAAAGTAGAAGTATGGATGACCTTTTGAAAATGATGAAAATCAAGAAGACCTATTATTTGGTGATATAGAAAGTGAAGAAGAAACATATAGTAAAAAATAATAGTGAAGATCTGTTTGGATATAATAACTCTTTTAGTGAGAATAAGCTTAAAAACAGTAATAGGATAAGACAAGAAAAGAGTTATTCTAAGTTTTATGATGATAACTTTAAAACGAATATGCATGTTATGGAAGAAGAACTTTGAAAATTTAAGAAAAAGATTACAACAATTTGAAGAAGATAGAGTAAGAAGAGAAATAGAAAGAAGGAAAATAGAAGAAAGAAATAGGATAAAAGCAAGGGAAGATTACTATATAACTAATTTTGAAAGAGAAAAGAAAAGAAATATACCAATTGGTGATATAATTGTATATATATTTTTATTTTTCTATACTTGCAGGGTAGCTTATATATGATTATATTTAAATAACTTGACATAATATTTGAAAAGAATTATAATGATATTGTAAAAAGAAATTTAATATTATTAATCATCTCTCTCATAATAAGTGAGAGATGATGGGAAGGGAAAAGAAAAATGAAAAATATTATAAAAATTTAGTAAAAAGAGCTAAAAAGGACAAACAATTAGGAGGTATTGGCAAACGGTTTGTTTATGCTATTACAGATAAACAAGATTCATGTAGAGTAATAATTGGAAATTATGAAACGTTGAGAAATAACCTGAATTTAAAAAGTATCACAGAGGCAGAAAAGAAAAATAGAAGAAAAGAAAATAATAGAATTAACTAATTTAAATTTCATGTTAGTTAGTAATGAGAATTCAAAATTTCCTATTATTTCTTTTAGATGATAATGATTTACAGAAAACTAAGGTAAAATACATTATCATTGACCAAGAGGATAAAGAAAAATAAAGGGCGAATAATAGTTCCATTAATTTATAATAGAGAAAAGAATTAATAATATGGCTAAAAAGAAAGCAAAATAAATAGAAGTCAAATTCAGCAGAGTTTAAAATATCTCCAGATACCAAATTACTTTGGAATATCTGAAAATGAGTTTTTCATAACATTGAGATAGAAAGAAAAAGCAATTTATTATAAGAAATTATAGTAAATTGCTTTTGTTATATATGTTTAAACTAAGAATAAATTATAAGCAAATTTAATGACTTATTGCAGTTTAGGCTAAAAACCTGCAATTATATTTTTAAATTTACTTGCCTAAATTAATTATATTTTATGGATTGACATAAAACTAAAATGGTAGTATAATATATTTTGTAAAAGAATGGTTAATTATTTGAAAGATTTTTGAATAAGGAGTGATTCAAGGGTGGATAGAGAAAAAGAAAAAGAATGCTAGTAGTAATTAAAAAGTGTTGAAAGAAAAAAAGAGGTAGTTTTACATTAAAAAGAGCTCAAAGAGGAGATGAGTCTCGATACTAAGGTATAAAATTTCAACAATGCTTTCGAGAATGAACAAGAAATATGTGAGTTTATCAATAAGATAAAAAGCGAAAAGAGATTGTTTAAGTCACAAAGAAGAGGATACGAGATATGTACATTAGTACCATTATACATTAATTGTAAATTATAATAATTAGAATATAATAATATTAGCCACTCTTTAATATTTAAAAGAGATAGAACCTCAAATTGGTTTCTATCTCTTTTTATTATATTGCCTTTATCTTATAATATACAATATATTTGATATAATAATTGTGATTAAAAGTATAGTTTGAAACTAAATTAGGAGGAAACATGAAGGTAATATTATTAGAAGATGTAAAAATTAGGCAAAAAGATGAAATAATAGAAGTAAGTAGTGATATGCAGAAAACTTCCTTATACCAAATAAGAAGGCAATTGTTGCAGATAATGTTAATTTAAATAAGCTTGAAGGTAAAAAGAGTAAAGAAGTCATTTAAAAGAATTATCTTTTAGAACATGCTAAAGAAATAAAAGAGATTATAGAAAAGAAGTACTGTAATCTATGCTAAAAAGGAAAAGATGATAGATTATTTGGTACTATAACAAATAGTGAGATAGCAAAAAGAATTAAAAGAAAAATATAATGTGGATATAGATAGGAAGAAAAGAAGTAGAGAATGCTGTTAAAATGGTTGGAGAATATATTATAACAATTAAAATTAGGAACAAGGAGTTATGGCAGACTTTAAAAGTAGATATAATAGGAGAATAGAAATTAAGATGGAAAATGCACATTTGATAATATGGTAAAAATGCCACCATGTGATATACAGAAAAGCCCTTTCATGAGTAAAAACTTTGTAGACCAAGAGCTTTGTTAGTGAAGCAATGGAAATGTTAAAACCAGAACATTTTTATGGTCCAGAACATAAAACAATATTTAAAGTAATGCAAAATTAAATCAGCATCTGAACCAATTGATATAATAACAGTTAAAATGTATTACAAGCAGAAGGTGACATTGTAGTGTTGGTGGACTTGAATATTTAACATCACTTTTAGAAAATGTGACAATACTTACAAATGGTCAGCAATATATAGATATAATACTGAAAAGTATAAGTTAAGAACAGTAATAGAAGCAGGGAATTTGCTTTTTAAACTTAGGATTTTCAGGCAGTGAATCACAAATTCGATAATAGATCAAGTTGAAAAAGATATATCAACTTGCAATGGATTCTGAAAAAGAACATATGAAAAGATAGATAAAGTATTAGTAGATACATTAAAATGAATTGAATGAATTATCAATAGAAAAAGTGGAATAACAGGACTTGCAACAGGACTTGTGTAGATTTTTGATAGAAAAACAACAGGACTTAAAAATCAAGTTTAATAACATTAGCAGAAGACCACGGAATGGGGAAATCTGCAGTTAGCACTTAATATTGCAAACAAATGTATCTGAAAAGAAAAGAAATCAGTCCTTATATTCAACATGGAAATGTCTAAAAGTGAAATAGCAAAAACGTGTGCTTGCATCAGTAGCTAATTAATAGACAAACCAAAAACTATCAACAGGTAATGTACAAGATAATGAATGGGAAAAAGATAGCAAGAGCATCTGAAAGTGCTTTCTAGAGGCTGAAATGTATATTGATGATACCCAGGTATAAATATTATGGAGATAAGATCAAAAGCAAGAAGAGTAAAGACAAAAGATACAAATCCTCTTCGGACTTATAGTTATAGACTATCTTCAACTTATAGAACCAGTGTCTAGAAAAATGGCACAAGAGAACAAGAAAATATCAGAAATTAGTAGAAGTTTGAAAAACTTGTCAATGGAATTAGAAGTTCCAATTATTGCATTATCACAATTATCTCGTTCTGTGAGAAAAAGGAGAAAAGGGAAAAAGACCAATGCTTTTCAGACTTAAGAGAATCAGGAGCGATAGAACAAGATGCTGATATGGTACTTTTATATATCGTGATGAATATTACAATCCAGATACAGAAAAACCAAATATTGCAGAACTACTTGCAAAAACATAGAGGAGGCCTCACTTTCGGAATTGTTGAGTTTATTTGGATGGGGAAGCTTTTACTAAATTTGATAATCTGCGGAGATAGAGAGGATGGAATATTATGAATAATATGGGAAATAATCTATCAAGAGCTGATAAAGAAAAATTTATAATATTATATCAAAGGTTAGAGAAAATATATTAGAATTTAAAGAATACTTTTTATAGGGAAGAATAAAAAGGTGTTTGTAGTTCGGAGTATCAGGTGAGCAGATTCGGTATTTTTAATAACAATATTAAATAAAATTTTAAAAAGAAACTAGCAAAACGGAGAGTTAGAACTTGTTATAATGCATCTAAACCATAATATAAGTGGGAAAGAGGCAAAAAGAGATGAAGACTTTGTAAAGAAATCTTCGGAGAAACTTTCAAATATCTTACATATATATAGTGAAAATATTGAAGAAGATGCTAAAAAGGCAAAAAGAAAGTGTTGAAACATATGCAAGAAAAAGAAGATATATATTAATGAATAATATATTAAAAGATAGAAGGAAAAACTATTTTAGAAAAAGATTTGCAGGTGGTATTATAACAGCACATAATGCAAAATGATAATGCAGAAAACAATATTTATGAATATGCTTAGAGGTTCACGGACGGACTTAAAGGTATTGGAAAAATCATACAAAAATAGAAGAACTTAGTGGTTATCTAATATTAAGGCCTATGATTGATATATACAAAAAGAAGTTTTAGAATATTTAGAAAAATAATATTTCATATGTAGAGGATAGTACAAACAGTAAAAATGATTATACAAGGAATAAGATTAGAAATGTAGTATTTCATATATAGAAAATGAAATGGATATACTTACAAAAAGTTTTATAACACTTTCTAAAACTATAAGGGAAGAAGAAGAATTTTAGATGATTATGTTACAGAAATAATAGTTGAAGAATGTGTATGATAATGAAAATCACCCTAAAAATTAGTATAGGGATGGAAAATTAACAGATATATATGAATTTTTATTTTAAAAATAAAAAGGTATGTTAAAAGATTTATAATAACACTTATTGGAAAGATATAACAGGAAGTTTTAAAGACTTTTCAAATACAAAATATAGAAGATATTACAACACTGATATTAAAAAATGTAGAAATAAGAAAGATTATAATTAATGGATTAGAATTTGGGATAAAAGAGATTTTATGTTTCAAAAATATAACAAATATAATTAAAACAGAATAAATATTGTAAAATAGAAAATAAAGTACACTGTAAAAATTGAATTATAGATAAAATATAACAATATAATTATTAAGATATAAAATATAATATGTATAAAATAAGATAATGGTTTGTATATATATTGTCTATAATATTAGTATACACTATAGGAGGAGAATATGATTAAAGTAAATGGTGTAAATAAAAATACGGAAAAAGAAAATTATAAAAATATATCATTTTGATGTAGAAGACCCGGAGAAATTGTAGGATTTATAGGACCAAATGGTGCTCGGAAAAACAACTACAATAAATATGATAACTGGAATAACAGATATTACAAGTGGAAATATTACAATAAATAATTTTGACATAGAAAAAGATCCTGTAAAAGCAAAAAGAAAATATGGGTTTGTTCCAGACTCACCAGACTTATTTGCAAGTTTTGATGTTTCAAAATATTTTGATTTTATGATAGAAATGTATAATGTTGATAAAAATTAGGAAAAAGAAAGAGTAGAAAAACTTTCAAAAAGAGTTTGAAATTGAAAAATATTTAAATGATAGTATATCGATTTATCACATGGTACAAGACAAAAGTTATGATAATAGGTGTACTTTAACATAATCCATCTGTATGGATATTAGATGAACCAATGACAGGACTTGATCCCGAAAGCATCACATATATTAAAAGAAAAGATGAGAGAACATGCAAAAATGGAAATACAGTATTTTTCAACACATGTTTTAGAAGTAGCAGAAAAACTTTTGTACAAAGATTATAATAATCTCAGAAGGTAGTATAAGATATACTGGTAAATTAGAAGATCTTCAAGCTATGTATCCGGAAGTTAAAACATTAGAAGAATTATTCTTAAAGTGATTGATAGTAGTAAGGAGGCATAAAATGAATTTTAAAAGAATTACATTAATGATCACAACTTTAGGTGCTATTACAAAATGCATACAAAGCTAAAAATCCTTTAAAGAAGATAGGGAATATATTATTATATGGAATAATATTCTTATATTTGATATTTGTAGAATATATGGCATTGTCAAATTTAATTAATAGTATTGGAGAAAAGCAAATATACTGAATCAGTTGCCAAGATATCACCAATGTTTGCAGCATTTTTAGTTATAATGTCAGTGTTTTTGTAGAATCTTTTAAGGATTATAAATGTTAATAAAAACAATATTTATGAGATTATTCAATAACTAAAAAGAAAAGATATAAGTAGATACTTTCAAATACTATAATAACAAGTCTTAAATCTTTGTTTATTTTTATAACAGGTGGAATAATATTTAATATTCTAACAGGATTTAAATATTTAGGACTTATGTTATCATTAATATATATGACAATTATTATAGGAACAGTTGTAACAATACCAACAGTTATAATAGTAAAACTATATATATGCTTTATAGGAAAATTTACAACTAGAAAAAGTGATTGAAAAATTGATAACATTTTACAACATTTTTATTGGTTTTGGTATATACTTTCTTTGATATATATAATGAACCTGTGATGAAATTTGATTAATAAAATTACTAGATGAAAATTTTAATATATTTGGAAGATTTACAGATCTATTACTTGGAAGTGAAATATTAAAATCAACATGTATAACATTAATATTTACAGTTATTATAACAGGGTTATGGGAATAGTTGATTACCTATTATATGCAGTTACTGGAAAAATTCACCTAATATGCCAACTAAAAATGTTTGGAGTAAATTTAAGTAAAGAAAAATCATTGGAAAAAGGTATAAAAATATAGCAGTAGAAAGGAAAGAGACAAGACATATTTGTTAAGAGATAAAGCTTTTATAAGCGTTCACCCTATAATCATTTTTCAAACAATACTCCAATAGTTATTGTTCCTATAATACTTTTTAATAGGATTTTTATTCTGGAATGAATAGACAATTTGAAGAGTTTGAAGAGAAACATGAAAATTATAAATATATAGTAGCACAAACAGGTGAAGAAAGAAGTATAAATATTATAGAAAAAGTTAAAATGATGGACCAGATAAAACTTTAGAATTTTTAACTAAAGAAGGAGCAGTACCTGTAACATCAATGAATGATATAGGAGAAGTTTTAAGATATTTAAATACTAAAAATTTGTAGGGAATTGATGAATACAAGATTTTATAAAAATGGTATCCCAAAAGAAGTAAAAATATGATTTCAAATGAAATAACAGGAATAATTATAATAGGTGTTGGTACAGCGGCAGTATTATTTAACCATTTAGGTGCAATTGTAATATCTAAAGATAAAAGATAATATATCATTTTTAAAAACTCTTCCAATAACTTTTAAAAACAATATCAAATGAAATTAATATCACCTAAAGTGTTATCACTTGGTATATTTATTATATATTATTTAATATTAGCTATTGCTTTAAAGAAACATTAATTTACATATTACCCAGTGTTAGGACTAATTACAGCAATACTTATAATCATTAATAATATAGAATTTGCAGGAATGTTAGATTTAATAAGACCTAATTTTAATTGGAAATCAGAAACAGAACTTACAAAAAGATCTTTAAATTCATTTTTATGGACATTACTTATGATTTGCTAAATCTGACAATGTATGGATATATAGCAACAAAAATGCTTTAACTGGATTCAATACATATATTTATAGGTATAGAAATAGGGTTATTTATATTAATTTATGCTATAAAATACTTGTATTTAAATAAATTGTTTATTAGACTTGAGAAAGACCATTAGTAAATTTTATTTAAGTATTAATAATGTATTTTAATAAAGAGATAAAAGAAAAATAAATTTAGAAAAAGAGCATGTTCTTTCCTTTATATTACTTTTAAATTATATTAATATTAAAATTATATTATGTGTAAAAAGAAAATGAAAATGTATCAATGATATCATATTATGATTGATAAATTTAAAATACAACTTATTATAGAATTTTGAATGTAATGTGATTATAATCAAAAGAGGAGGTATAGAGGGTTGAATATAGACTAAATGAAGATGGAATACTTGTAGAAGTTGATTCAGACCAAATACTAAATTTTGGAATCATGGACGAAATTGAAAGCAAAGAACAAACAATAGAAACATTTAATGCACCTGTAGAGAGAGGTTTTGGACAAAATTTAAAGAAATTTTTATGTTTGAAGAAATAAACTAAAAGAATTTTTATTCCAAGAAATAGACTTATCTTTAAAATTAAGTCCTTATGAAAAAGAAAGTATTTAAGGAAGTAAAGATTTTGGACACAAGATATAACTGCAGAATTTAAATTTTAAAAATAATATAATATAAAAGAAATTTTAGATATATAGGCTTTAGATTAATAATATAAAGCCTATATGTTTAAAATTAAAAATTATTCATAAAACTTTATAAAAAGTATTGACATTTAACTTTCAAAATAGTATTATAATACATGTTGATGGTCGCATAGCTCAGTTGGTAGAGCATCTGCCTTACAAGCAGGAGGTCATAGGTTCAGTCCCTATTGCGATCACCAAACTTATTACTTTAGAGCTATATAGAGTACGGTCTAGTAGTTCAGCTGGTCAGAATGCTAGCCTGTCACGCCAGAGGTCGAGGGTTCGAGTCCCTTCCAGATCGCCATATGCCTATATAGCTCAGGTGGTAGAGACAGCGACTGAAAAATCCTTGTGTCCGTGGTTCGAGTCCACGTGTAGGCACCAATAATGTTTATGTTCGAACTTTTAAAGTAAGAATAGAAAGATATGAAGTCAATCAGAGAATTGCTGGACTTTTGTTATATACAAAAAATCGCCATCAAGGAAAGATAGTGTTTTATGAAGATAAGATGAACTTACAAGTGAAGCGCATAAAAAGTAATGGCTTTGATATTTTATTATAGAATAATGTTGCACTTTAAATGCAAATTAACCTTTTTATAAAAATATTATATTTAAATTGTGTTATGACAAAATAAAATAAATACTAAAAAGGAGCTTGATTAAATGGAAACAAAAGATGGTGAATATACAAAATATAATAAAATTGGAGATAGTGATTTTAGTTGGCAAAAAGATTGTAGTGAAAGTATTAGAAATCAACAAAAATGTAATAATAAGTTCACCAACTGGTAGGAAAAACTAAAGTATTTTTAGAATGGGCTCATACTCAACAAGAAAAACCAATTATTATAACTGCTCCAATAAAAGCTTTATCAAATCAAAGATATAGAGAGTTACTTTGATGCAGGATATACAGGGGTTAGAAACTGGAGATATAAAAATGTTCCAGATAATTGTGATTTTTATATGTTGCACTCAAGAAATATATACTAGTAAATATTCTGAATTGGAAAAATGTTACATTAATCAATGGATGAATTTCATATATATTTGAAAATCCTAGTAGAGCAAGAACGTATATTGATGCATTGCATGATCTCAAAGGCTAAAAATGTTTCTATATGTTCGGCTACATTGGGAGATATAGTACACTAAAAGAATATGTGAATAGAGTATCAGAAAGAGATGCATATGAAAATGATTCAAGATTAACTTCACTTTTTATGAAGCGAAATATAAATTCAGATGATATACGAAATTCTTTGATAGGTAACATTTTCAAGAAGAAAATATTAAAAATATTTTATATTCATTGTATTCATCAAGAAAAATGCAAGATGATGAAACACTTGAAGCAATAGAAAGATTAGCAGAAGATGATAAAATAGACAATTATGAATTTCTTAACAATGTACGAAAGGGAATATCTGTTATCATGGAGGACTTTTGCCAAAAGAAAAGTTATTTATTGAAAAATGCTTGAACAAGGGATGATAGATACAGTAGTTGGAACAGATGCATTAGCTCTTGGCGTTAATTTTCCTGTGGAAAATGTACTTTTACACAATTGGCAAAATATCATGAGGGACCTATTAGTAAAAATTTATTTGAACAATTAGCAGGTAGAGCAGGTAGAAAAGGTTTTTGATGAAGGACATGTATATTATTGCAGTGATTTTGCTAGATTTTGTGGAGCCGGGAATATGATACGAAAGATTTATTTTGGGAAAATATTAGAAAAATCGAAATGAGGATAGTGTCAATAAGTTTAACTCCAAATATAAAAATATATTATTAGACAGAAGAACAATTGAAGGAAGCAGAATTATTTCAAATTTTCTACAATAGAAGTAGGTGGATGAGAAACATTTGGGTATATCAGATATGATTGATTATATTAAAACAGAGCATTTGAAAATAAAGTGAAATAGATTAGTTTGTGAGAGATTTGGTAATGATTATTATTATGATAGTTATACTGAAGATGAACAATTAAATGAAAATTTTGAGAAGAAAGAAATATATAGACAAGAATTATTAGATAGGAAAGAAGAATTTTTACAAAATATAGCACGAGTTTATTTTGATGAATATTCTCCAGAAAGAAATTGTGAAAATTTTTACGGAAATTATTTGTGGATTGAACCAGAAAAATTTTGCAAAAATATGGAATGTCTGGGAACTTTAATGATATGTTGCAATTTAGAAAATATGTGAAATCATTGCCTAAAACATACAGAAAAAGGATTAACAAAAATTAATGACAAAAATACGTGAAACAGATGAAACTGCAATTGATGGATTCAGAGGAAGTATCTGTAGAAGAAATAAAGCGAAAAACTAGAACAGGAAGGAAAATTGGATGCGAAAAGTGTAATGCAGGTATTAAAAGACCAAAAAGATATGCAAAGAATGAATGAGCGAGCTGATAAATTTAAAATTGAAGAAGAATATGAATTGGAGGATTGCTAATGACAAAGATAGATAATTATGAAGAGGCTTGCTGAGGGTTATTGAAGTATTAAATTATATTCAATGAATGAATATAAAAATACCGATATATATTGTATTTATGGAAGAAAAACTGTTCAGAAAATAGTTCTTTTACATATAATATTGCATTACCATTTGAAAAACAAAATATTTCTGATACTGCTAAAAATATTCTTGAATGATTTTTAGATTATTTGTTATAGAACAATCTAAAGAAAGAATTAAATAATAAAGAACAAGAAAAGAAAAACAAGAGAGATTGAGAAAATACATAAAATATAATCCAGATAATTTATTTAAAGATAAAAGAAAACTCAAAAGAAACAATTGAAGAAACAAGATCAAAAAGAAGTTGATTTAGTAGAATATAATGAATCTTTACTCAAAAAGATTTGGAATAAAATAATAAGTATATTTAAAAATAGATTGATTTTTATCAATTGTCAAGAAAGCTAAAAAGTTTTTATATAACTATACTTTGTTAGCACAATTTGGGATACATTTAGTATCTATTTTTATTTATTAATATTTAGATAAGAGTTAATTAGTATTAATTCTTTATCTTTTAATGGATTTAAATTTAATTTTTAAAAATATTTCATAAAGATTTCATAATTGTATATTAATATATATTTGAGCAAAGGAGGAAAAAGGATATGCTGAAAAATGCATTATTATCTATTACAAGAAAAACAAAATTTATTATTATATTATTAATGTTTATTGTAATACTTGTAAGTATATATTCATGTTTGGTTATAAATAGTTTTAACGAAAAATTAGAACAAAACATATATAATGCCTCAAACTCATCGAATTATATTAGAAGCAAAATCAATGGTGATACATTTAAAGCTTGATATTGTAAAAATATTTCTAACATAGGGGAGTTGAAAAATATAATTATGAATATGAAAAAGATAGCTAAACTAGAAAAGGGAAAGATTATTAGGAAAATCAAAAATAGAGGTTAATGATATTCCAGAAGATTACAAGAATGTTATAAAAATATATGGAGTTAGCAGATCTCTAAAGTTATATGAATTTGTAAGTGAAGCTTTAATATTGTAAAAAGGAAGACATATAGATGATGTGTATCAAGATAGTAATACATGAACAATTAGCTATGGATATGATATTGGAAGTAAAGTATTAGTTAAAAAGTTGAATAATAATAATTCCAAAGATCGACAAATGGTGAAAATAACAGTATAGAATATGAGGTTGCAGGTATATTTTCAGGTAAAAAGAAGAAAATAGTACAGGACTTTACATCTGATTATACAGAAAATATGGCTTTGAGGATTATAGTTCTGTTAAAGAAAAAGAAGAAAAAGTAAATCGTATAGTATATTTTGTATCAGATCCAAAAAAGAAATCAGATAAGGTTAGAAGATATTAAAAACAGGTATAAATACAGAAGAAATATCAATTTCTAAAAATACAAAAAGGATTTGATGATACAATAAGTTCTATAACTTCAATGAAAGGAATAATAATTATTACGTATTCAGTAGTTTTAGGGAAGTATAATTATTCTTTCAATGATTTTTAATTTTATGGATTAGAGAAAGAATACATGAAATAGGAATATTGCTTTCAATAGGTGTTAGAAGATATAAGATTATGGCACAATTTATACTAGAACTTATATATATATCAATACCAAGTATAATTCATTACAATTATAGTTCGGAAACAGTATAGTTAAAATATATTAAGTAATATGCTGAAAGAGCAGATATAAGTTCAAATATAGATATTATAATAATGCTTAAAACATATATAATACTTGTTGCAATAATAGTATTATCAATATTATTTAGATTTAGAATACTTCTATTAAAAAGCCTAAAAAATATTATCAAAAATGAGTTATATAGAAATTATAAAATTGTAATTATAATTATAAAGTAAGAAGATAAATAAAAATATAATAAAAATATAAAAACACAAAATAAAAATGATAAATATAGAGGAGAAGAAAATGGAATATTAAGTTTAAAAAATATAAGTTATAGTTATAACAAATCATATGAAAAAGATTTTAAAAGACATATCTATAGAATTTGAAGAAGGTAAAATTTTTATGCAATTATAGGTAAGTCTGGAAGTGGTAAATCAACATTATTATCTACTTTTAGCAGGTCTTGATGAACCAACAAAAGGAGAAATATTATTTAGTGGAGAAGATATTAAAGATAAAGGATATAGTTATCATAGAAGAAAAATATATCACTTATTTTCCAAAAATTATAATCTTATAGATTATCTTACACCACTTGAAAATATACGTTTAGTAAATAAAAAGCAAGTAAAGATATACTTTTTAGAACTTCGACTTTCTGAAGAACAAATAAATAGGAATGTAATGAGACTTTCACGGAGGACAACAACAAAGAGTTGCAATAGTAAGAGCATTGGTATCTGAAGCACCAGTTATTTTAGCAGATGAACCAACAGGAAATCTTGATAATAATACAGCTATTGATATGATAGAAATATTAAAAACTAGCTAAATCAATGAAAAATGTGTGATTGTAGTTACACATAGTCAAAGAAGTTGCAGATGAAGCAGATTATGTTTTAGAGTTAAAAATACAAAAACTTATAGGAAAAAGATTAAATAAAGAAAGTAAAAAGAAGGAGAAAAAGATTATGTTAAAAATGCATTTTTATATGTAACAAGAAAAACAAAAACTTTAATATTATTGTTAGTAATGATTATAATGGCAAGTTTAAGCCTTTATAAGTATAGCTATAAAAAGAAAAAGGACAGAAGAAGCATCTAAAAGAAACATTTAAAAATATAACAAATAGTTTTTCGATGCAAATAAACAGGAGAGTAAATCAAGGAACAAATAGAGGAGCAGGAAATTTAAAAGGTGAAGATATTAAAGAAAAATAGCTGAGAATGAGCGATATTTCAGGATATGTAAAAAGAATAAATAGTGTTCGGAGATTTGATTCGAAAAAGAAACAATAACTAGTAATGAGATAAAAGTTATCAAAGTGAAGAAAAAGCAAAAATGTTTAAAAACAGTTGTTATGATAATGGGTAAAATGAATCAGCAAAAGAAGAAAGATTTGTGTCAGGAGCATTCAAAACTTGTAGAAGGAAGAGCACTTCGAACAGGTGATAAAGGTAAAATACTTTATGCATAAAGAACTTGCAAATAAAAATAATTTGAAAAGTTGGAGACAAATTTAAGATAAAATCAAATATCTATGATGCAGATAATGAAAAACAAGCAAATGTAGAAATAGAAGTAGAAATAGTAGGATTATTTGATGGAAAGAATAAAAAGGAGTATCACATGTACTTGAATTATATGAAAACAATGTGGTATCAGATATAGATACAGCGAAAGATTATATGGATATACTGAAGATAATGCATATATCAAGATGCTACATTCTATGTTAAAGGAGATAAAAATATAGATGATGTAATAAAAATGCACATAAATTTAATATTAACTGGAAAGCATATAATTTAATTAAGAGTTCAAGTAATTATCCAGCATTACAACAATCTATATCTGGAATGTATGAAAGTTGCAGATAACCTATTATGGGAAGTTTAATATTTGCAGGTATAGTTCTTACATTATTATTATTCTTATGGATAAATGCAAGAAGAAAAGAAATTCGGAATAATGCTTTCATGGGATTTCTAAAATATATATAATAGGACAGTTTGTACTAGAACTTGTAATTATAAGTGTATTAGCATTTATGATATCATATTTTGTAGCAAATTATTCTGCAAAAATATGGCAAATAATATACTTACAAATGTAACAAAAGAAATAACAACAAAGGGTGAAAAAGAAGCAAAATCATCAAATATATCAGGTGGAGCAGAATTAGATGGATATAATAAGACTCTTACAAAGATTGATATAAAGATAGGGGCAGAAGATATGATATATGTTATAATACTTGGAAGTATTGTATACTTATAGCACTTTTTGTAGGATCATATAAGATTATGAGAAAAACACCCTAAAAACATTACTTACAGATATTGAATAGTGAGTAATAACAGTATAAGATTAAATATGTAATATTAATAGAAATAAAAGTATGAGAAAGGCAAAATATATTTTATGAACATATTGATAGTTGAAGATGAAGAAATTATAAGAGAACGGGATATTTGAATACCTAAAGAATTGAAATATAACTGTATTTTAGCAGTAGATGGACTAGATGGAGTAAACTAAGTTTAACGAAAATAAGATAGATTTAGTATTATTAGATATAAATTTACCTAAAAAGACAGGAATAGAAGTTTTAAAAGAAATAAGAAAAAAAGTAAGGTACCTGTACTGATGATGACATCATATAATGATGAACAATATAAGATAACAGCATTTTTCAAGTCTTTGTGATCGGATATATAGAAAAATCCTTTCTCTTTCATTACTTGAGACAAGAATAAAAGCAATTTTAAAAAGATATTATCATGAGGTTAGTATATTTAAATATAAAGGCAGAAGTCGATTTTGTAGGGTATACTGCAAAATATATGGGAAAAAGCTATAAATGTAAATGCTAAAAGAATTTGAAATATTAAAAATGTTTTTAAAAACAGGAATATAGTATTAACAAGAAATCAAATAATTGATAGTATTTGGGATGAAAATGGATGAAATACCATATGATAGGGTTATAGATGTATATGTAAAAGAATTGAGAAAAAACTTCGACCTGATTGTATAAAAACTATAAGAAGTGTATGGATACAAAATGGAGCTTGAAATGAATAAAATAAGAAAATGAAACTTTTTCTAAAAATATTTATATATACATTTACAATATTATCATTTTTAATAATATTGACACATATAATAATTTATTTTTGCTTTTTCAAAAATATATCTAGATACAAAAACAAAATGAAATAAGAGAAACTGCAGATAAATTATCTTTAAGTATACAAGAATTTAGTAGTGATACAATAAAAGAATTCTCAAAAATTATTTTCAAAAATAATGATATTAAAGTATTTATAGCATCTAATGAAAAATAGGATGAACTTAAATTAAGTGAAGATTTTAATATAGCTAATGGTAGTAAATATAATTCTGTTATAATTGAAGAGAAAAGAAGGTGAAAACAAAGGATAATGTAGAATTAATCTTACAATTTATTTTACGAAGGATGTTACACAAGAGGCAAAGAAATATAAGCTTAAGATTCTTACCCTATACCCTTATACTAAGTTTTATCTTTTCTATAATTATTTCATATATATATACTAAAATTATAATAAAACCTATATTTGAAATAACTAAGATAACAGATAAAATGATTAATTTAGAAAAAGATGCAAGACTTGATATAAGAACAAAAAGATGAGATAGGAAACTTAAATGAACAAATAAATACATTATATGTAAGACTTTTAAATGTTATAGAAAATCTTGATATAAAAAGAAATAATTAAATTTGAAAAACAAAAGTGGATTTTTTTAAGAAGTACATCATGAACTTAAAAACACCACTTGCAAGTCTAAAGATTATATTAGAAAATATGAAATATAATGTTCGGAAAAATATAAGGATAAGGATAAATATTTAGGAAAATCAATAGAAATAGTAGATGATTTAACTAAAATGATAGTAGAAATACTTTTCATATCATCATTTCATGAATTAAAAAGAAAAAGAACTTTTAAAAATATATGACGAAATTAAAGAAATTATAAAAATTATAACCTACTTTATAAAAGAAAAAATATAAAATAAACTATAATTTAAAAGATGAACAAATATATATATCAAAAATTAGCATTTGATAAAATAATTATAAATCTAATAAGTAATAGTATTAAATATACAGATCAAAATGGAATTATAAATATAGGGTTAAAGATGGCTATTTTTATATAGAAAATAGTTGCAAAAATTAAAAAAGATCAAATAGAAAAAGTCTTTTGAACTTTTCTATACAGAAGGTAAAAATAATAATAGTAATGGACTTGGGCTATATATAATAAAAACATATTAACAAACTATAATATAGAATATAGTTTTGAAAAAGTAAAATAGGTATGTTATTTAAATTTAAGATACCTATAAAAGAAAGTAAATAATTAAAAATTAAGGATGGATATAAGTATATAATTTAAATACTTATCATTCATTCTTTTGTTATGTTTGTTGCAAAAATATTTAAATATGGTGGTATATATAGTTATAGTAAGAAAGATATTTATAATGAAAGAAAAATTGTATGAATGAAATAGAAATGTGTTTACAAGTGGAGTAATCTCAATATTAATTTCAATATTGACTACTATATTGACTGGTATAATAATAAGATATTTTAATGAAAAATTTAGGAAAAATACATATTTATAGAAAAATTATTACTTCAAAGTTTGGAAAAATTTGGTGTTTATGGAAACGAAGAAAATAGTATTATGATTTTACCAGTATATATAGAGATAATAAATGCTAAAAATATACCATATGTTATTAGAGATTTTAATATGGAAATTTGGAATAAAGGAAAGAGAATAGATTCAATGGTTCAAAAGTAATGAAGGTACTAGAGAAGCTAAGGATATAATAGAAAAAGACATTTTTATGGTGAAAATGGTATATATTCATTTTTAATTGAAAAAGAGTATTAAAACATTTTGAATTCTTATTTTTTTATTAAAAAGATAAAAGAAAAATCAAGAATTTGATGAAATAAGAATTTTCTTATTATGATATTAATGATAAAAAGATTGTTATTCTTTTTCAAAGATATTAATTCTTGGGAGATAAAAGAATATATAGTTGAGAGAGAGAATGACAAAATTATAAAAGTAAAAAATATAAAAAGAAGGTTAATATGATACAAAACAAATTATTTAAATATCAAGATATAGCATATAGGGAATTTAATAGTAAACTGATACCAAATATAGATAAAACATGATAGGTGTAAGAATTCCAGATACAAGGAAGATAGAAAAACTTTAGTGTAGAAGAAAAAGAACAATTTTAATGGATTTACCACATAAATATTTTTGAAGAAAATATGTTACATGGGATAATAATATCAAATATGAAAAGAGTGTGATAAAAGCTATAAGCGAGTTAGAAAAGTTCTTGCCATATGTAGATAATTGGGGCAGTATGTGATACTATAAGTCCAAAGGTTTTTTAAGAAAAATAGAGAAAAGATTATAACAAAAGATATTATCATAGATAAAAAGTGATCATACGTATATATGTAGATTTGGAATAGGAATGATTATGTAGTTATATTTAGAGGATGAATATTTTAAAACATCATATCTTGATATAGTCAAAAAATTAGAATAGAAGACTCATTATATTAATATGATGAGAGCATGGCTGTTTCAAGTAGCACTTGAAAAATGGGAGATAACTATTAAATATATAGAGAATAATAGTTTGAGATATATTTACACATAATAAAACAATAAGTAAATCTTGTGATAGCTATAGAATAGATAAAAACAAAAAGAATATCTAAAAAGTTTAGGAGAAGAGAAAGAAAAGGTTATCATTAACACAACTGCTTATAATAAATACAATATTATATACAACAGAATTTAATGTTGGACAAAAATTAGTTGGTAAGACAATAAGAGATTGGAAAAGAATTTAAGTTTGAAACTTGATAGTTTAGGACATCTTCCGGGCAGAAATAAACGAAACAGAAATGGAAAAAGTATTAAAAACGGTTAGAGAAGATGAAACATATAGTAAGATTCAGATTTTAGATATAGATAATAGTAAAGCTGGATATACAGATGGATCAGAACCTATTGTAATGGTAACATTAAAAATATGAAGATATGATATATATAGCTTTTTAAAGGAACAGCTGGTGGTGTAGAATGGAAAGATAATGCAATTTCAGCATATCCAGAAACTATATATACAGAGGCACAAAAAGAAGCATTAGAATATTATGATAAAATGTATGAAAAATATGTTGATAATACAATCAAAAAGTATATGTTACAGGACATTCTAAAGGTGGGAATAAGGCACAGTTTATCATGGTAATGAGAGGAAGCAAACATAGTAAACTTAAAAAGATGTTTTTCATTTTGTGGAGAGGGTTTTAACAAAACATTTATAGAAAAAAATACAGTAAAGAAACACAAGAAAACAAAGATAAAATATATAATATCTCTGCAGATAATGATCTATGTTAATGTTATACTAACTCAAATAACAGATAAGATAAAGTTTGTTAAAAGTACAACTAATTTAGGAGAAGTTGCAAAAACGTGCAATAATAAGACATAGATTTGGAGCATGGCATTATCCATATGTGATGCTTAAAGATGGTGTACTTACAATTAATGTAAAAACAAAACAAAGTAAAAGCTTATGAGAACACTACAATTATTTTTAGTATATATATTAGAAAATATGACTATTGAAGATTCCAAATATTTTTATCATGCAATGTCATCAATTTTAATAGAAAAAGAAAAGGAAAAATATACCAGAAGAATATGGGGAAGCACCTAGTGGATTTTCACAGACGCTTTATAACACATATATATATTTTTCAAAAACAAGAAGATAATCTTTCATTTGTTCAAATATTAGGATTATTAAAACCTATGCTTACAGAGATGGGAGCAGTTATGATTAAAACAAAAGTAGGGCTTGATAATATTGTAACAATTACAAATAATGAAAATAATGAAAAATATGGAAAACATATCTATTATTGAATATTCAAAGATGATAAAAAGAAGAAAAGAAAAGCAATATAAAAATAATAACAAGTATGATAAATCCTGAAGAATGGTTTGAAGATATAACTCAAAAGAGCTAAAATATTAAGAGAGAAATATTTTAAAGGAAAAAGAAGATAAAAATAATAGGTGAAAATATGGATACAGATTTTTATTAATACCAGAAGAACAAAGGTATAGGATGGATATACATTCATATACACTAGAAGAAGCTATAATAACAATACAAAAATATATTAGATAATTTAGAATATAATAAGAAGGTAATAATAGTAATACATGGGTATTCTACAGGAAGTATATTATTAAAAAGGTATAAGAAATAATTTACAACATGACAGAATAGAAAAATCATTCCAGCATTAAATCCTGGTATTACTTTTAATATATTTGAAAGAGAACTATATAATACCATTAAGAAAAATTAAGAGAAAAAGTATAAGAGGAAAAAGAAAAAAAGAAAGCTTTGAAAATATACTAAAGTTATGTTATACTATATATGGAAACTAATTATTTTGAATTTCTACCTAATAATAGTGGTAGAAGAAGGAAAGGTGATGAAAATGATTAAGAAGAACACAACAGATGAAAAACTAAAAGAAATGAAGGAGAATGTGAAAACAAAAACGGTATTTAAAAAGATACTAGTTTTTCAAGCCGAAAAGCTTTAAAATGGCTATTCATTAGCTTTGCTCTAATCATATTTAGGGGTACTAAACATATAAAATATTTATTATTATTGTTTTTGGTTTTGGATTTATTTCAGACTAAATATTTATTTGGTTTGAAAAATTCGAAATATGTAAAATATTTATTAAATTCAATAATAATTGTATTATTTATTATGAACTTGAAAATGTTCATAATAAGAAATGTTGTTGAAGCAATCATAATTATAATTCTTCTATATTTTTAATGAAAAGTATAGAAAGAATTATAATAAATTTGTGGAATGGGATGGGTGATAAAAATGAAGAATAAGGAAAAAGGAAACTTAACACCACTATCTACAATAACAAAAGTTTTTGATCTTTTTGTTTATATTGATTTTAAAGCTTAATATTAATGCGTTAATGTTAAATTTTTATGTATAATTAGTACCATAGAAATTTTGGTTACTAATTATAAAAAGTTAAAAATTAAGTGGGTTCTAATGTTAATTCAGTTATATACAATGATGGTATATATACCAGTAACAAATATTAGTAATCCTAGATTATTAGTAAATGGATTGGTTTATATTATTATTTTATTTACGATTGAAATTTTAGATATATATATATATTAAAAATATATAAGGAGCTGATAGAAATGGGAAGATTTAACGAAGTTAAATTTCTATTAAAAATCTTGTAATAAATATTTTGAAATGGATAATAATATTTATTATTGCATCAATGCTGAAAATAAATATAGTAGAATTGAGTGTTTTTATTAATATTGGCTATAATAGATATATTTTTACTGTTGGTTTTTAAGAAATAAATTATTAAAAACTATAGTAAATTTATCATCATATTGGGTATTAGGCCCAATAGCACAAAATGAATATTATGAACAATAATGATATTATAAATATCTTGAAAAATAGTGTTGTATTTTGCATTTATTATTACTTTTCAAATCTTTGAATATTATACATATAAAAGATTTTTGAAATGATAGAGTGAGGATAAACATAAAAATGACTTTTTCATGATTTAGTAGAATCCATAGTATGCATTGTATATTTTGTCGTTATTTATCTACTATTATGTACAATAGTACTAATAATAGTAGAGTATATTTAAAAAGCATGGGCTATTGCTCCATGCTTTTTATTATTTCTAATACCATAAATATGATATTCTCCATCAATTATTTTGTTTTTTTATTATCTTAACATCTTGTATTTTGTATCTAATCATTATATATTATCTTGCATAAGTTAAAACCGTATCCTTTCTGTGGTTACTATTAGGATACTACATTTTTAACTTATGCTCTTTTTTATGCTTTTTCTATTTTTATCATTTTATACCCCCATTAAAAGTATAGAGCCATTTAATATTAATATAAATTAAGTGAAAATTGAAAAATATGGTATATAATATATCTAAATAAAAAATTTTTGACTAATTAGTCAGAGAAGGAGATGATCATTTATGTTTGAAAAATTAAGGAAAAACAATTAAATTGTTTTTGGAATGTTGAAGATGGAGCTAATAACAGTTTCCATTTCTATAATTGGAATGGGAAACTTTAGAAGCAGTGTATCTTTTCTTATATTGTATTCTAGACTCATTATTAGGAGTCGTTATAAGTTCGAGTAATTTTAAATTTATCAGTAACATATTTCTTCTTTACATGATTTCAAGATTATTAATGTATATAACTGGTGGAGAAATATTGTTTTACTATTGGAATATTATATATATACTATTTTGATAATAATAACCATAATAGTAATGATATTAGAAATGAATTACTATGAAAGGGGTGAAGACATATGATAGGAAGATTATATTACTACTTATTTATAATAATAGGATATCTTTATTTGCAATATGACAATTATTATTAAATTAATTTCTTTTGAGTAGGAGATGATAAAAATGAATAAAAATTTTATAAAGAGACATAAAAGGGTAATAAAAGAACTTCAAATATGAATTTATTTCGATATTAGCATTAAAATGGCTAATAGTCATTTTAATTACAGCAATATCGGGATAAGTGAGTTATATTTAGGAACAATAGTTATTTTAATTATTATATATGATTTCTATATAACAATTTAAAAAGAAAGCAATTATTTTTAAGAAGATTATTGATATTGTTCTAATTATAATTTATTTTGAACATTATATTGCTTATAATATGTCAAAAATAATGAAATTAAATTATTGTTTTTTAATTGTTAGCATTATAGTGGAATTTACTGTGATGCTAAGGGGAATTGAAGTTATATAATAAGGTTAAGAACCTTTAATATAATTTTAATTTTCATTAAAGCATATAGGTATATTATATATCTATATGTTTTTAATATTCTAGTAATATCAAGGGATTACAGGTATTTTTAAAATTTTTAAACTTTTTAGCAAAACTACTTGACAGACTCGCTAACTACAGGTATAAAATAATAGCAGTTAGAAAGATAGACTGCTAAAAAGGAGGAGAATGGAACTAGATAATAGGAAAGAAAAATACTAAAAATCTTTTAATAGATGAATATAGAAACAGCAGATCCTGTAAGTTCTGCAGGTCTTTATATCAAAATATCCGCTTAATATATCAAGTGCAACAGTTAGAAATGAAATGCTTGAACTGAAAAATGGGATATTTGGAAAAGCCCTTATTCTTCTTCAGGAAGGGTACCATCAAAAACTTGGTTATAGGTATTATGTAGATAAACTTATACTTGATGAAAAACTCAGTACAGAAGATCTTAAAATTAATTAGAAAAAAATTTAGGAAAAAGGTTATAAACCTAGAGGAGCTGACAAAGATTACGACAGCAACAATATCTGAGATAACACATTATACAAGTATTGCTATAACCTCTAAAGATATAAAAAGAGATAATAACAGCTGTAGAGTTTATAAGAATAGGTTTAGATACAATTATGGTCCTTATAATCACAGATAAGGGACTTGTAAAAAGAAACAATCATTAAATTTGATAAAGAACTTTCAGATAATATATTAGCAGACTTTAAGAAAATTATTTTGCTAAAAAGAATAATTGGAAAACCTTTAGAAATCATACCAAAATCTATAGAAAAATATATTAAAGAAGAAGTAGAGATAGGAATAGAAATTATAACTAAGATAATAGAAGAGATAAACAAAGTTATTCTGCAAAAATATGATATATATAGAAGGTGCAACCGAATCTTTTAGACTTCCAGAACTTTCAGATGATGAAGTTAAACATGAGTATATAAACATACTTAGTAATATTGATGAAATCGATAAGTATTTGGAAGATCAAGAAGGTAGAATAACAGTTAAAAATTAGCTGGAGAAGATACAAATGATCTTAAAAACTTTTAGTATTATAACAGCAAGACCAAGTTTAGAAGGAAAAACATTGGTAAGATTACTGTTATAGCTCCAAAAAGAATGGACTATAAGAAGGTGGTGCTTACCATGAAAGAATTACTAAAGAAAGGATTGAAGAAGAAGGAGGGAAAATGTAATAATGACAGATGAAGAAAAATGGCAGTTGAGCTAGATGAAAAATAGAAAATGAAATGTATGCAGAACTTGAAGAAAAAGATAAACTTCTAAAGAAAAAGAAGAAAGATATTTAAGAATGTATGCAGAGTTTGAAAATTACAGAAAAAGGACTGAAAAAGAAAAACAAAACACAGCATTACATGCAAAAGCAGATGTTGTAGAAATGCTTTTACCTGTTATTGATTCTATGGAAAATGCAATATCTATAGAAACAGAAGATGAAAAACTTGAAACAAGGTATAGGTCTTATGTTTGAACAGATTAAAATATTTTTGAAGAAAAATCAAGTTGAAGAAATAGGTAAGTAGGAGAAGAATTGATCCAGAACTTCATGATGCAATTTCAATACAAGAAGCAGAAAATGCAAATTCTGGAAAAATAATTTCAGTATTTAGAAAAAGGTTACAAGATTAAAGATAAGATAATTCGCCATGCTATGGTAATTGTAGCTAAATAATAATATATGTACAAAAGATAAAATGAAATGATATATAGATTATAAAACGTTAATTAAAAAGAAAAAAATAAAAAGAAAAATAAGAAATTAAATATAAAACAATTAAATAAGTTAAATAAAAATAAAAATAAAATAAAATAAAAATAATAGGAAAAGGAGATAATTAATATGGGAAAAATAATAGGAATAGACTTAGGAACAACAAATTCATGTGTCTGTTATGGAAGGTGGAGAAGCAGTAGTAATACCAAATGCAGAAGGAGATAGAACTACACCATCTGTAGTAGCATTTACAAAAATGGAGAAAGACTTGTAGGACAAATAGCTAAAAGACAAGCTGTTACAAATCCAGATAATACAGTAATATCTATAAAAAGAGATATGGGGACAAACAAAAAGTAACAATAAAAATGGTGAAGAATTTACACCACAAGAAATATCTGCAATGATAGTCAAAAATTAAAAACAGATGCTGAAAACTATTTAGACAAAAAGTTACAGAAGCTGTATAACAATACCAGCATATTTTTAGTGATAGCCAAAGACAAGCAACAAAAAGATGCAGGTAAAATAGCGAGGATTAAATGTACTTAGAATAATAAACGAACCTAGCGAAAGCGACACTTGCATATGGTGTAGATAAAGAAAATAAAGAACAAAAAGTATTAATCTATGACTTGGGTGGTGACATTTGACGTATCAATACTAGAAATAGGTGATGGTGTATTTGAAGTTTTAGCAACAAGTGGTAATAATAAACTTGGTGGTGATGACTTTGATGAAAAATAATTGAATATTTAGTATCAGAATTTAAGAAAGAACAAAGAATAGATCTTCAAAAAGATAATATGGCAATGCAAAGATTAAAAAGAAGTCGCAGAAAATGCTAAAAAGAATTATCACAAAAGCAGGTCAAACAACAATTAACCTACCATTTATAACAGCAGATGCTAATGGACCAAAAACATATGAATATAACTTTAACAAGAGCTAAATTTGAAGAATTAATTAGACCATTAGTAGAAAAACATTAGAACCAGTTAACCAAGCATTAAAAGATGCTAAACTATCTTCATCAGATATTGATCAAGTATTACTTGTTGGTGGATCAACAAGAGTACCATTAGTACAAGAAGAAGTTAAAAAGATAACAGGAAAAGAACCACAAAGGTATAAACCCTGATGAATGTGTATCACTTGGTGCATCAATACAAGGTGGTGTATTATCAGGAGAAGTTAAAGATTTAGTACTTCTAGATGTTACTCCATTATCACTTGGAATTGAAACATATGGTGGAATATTTACTAAATTAATTGAAAAGAAATACAACAATACCAGCTAAGAAATCACAAGTATTCTCAACTGCAGAAGATGGACAAAGCATCTGTTGATGTTCACGTACTTCAAGGTGAAAGACAAATGATTGCAAATAACAAAACATTGGGAAGATTCCAATTATCAGGAATAGTACCAGCACCAAAAGGTGTTCCACAAATTGAAGTTACATTTGATATTGACGCAAATGGTATAGTTCACGTTTCAGCTAAAGATAAAGGAACAAGGAACAGAACAAAAAAATAACTATAACTGCAAGTACTAACCTTAGTGAAGAAGATATAGATAAAGCTATAAAAAGAAGCAGAAGCACATCAAGCAGAAGATAATAAGAGAAAAGAACAAATTGAGCTAAAAATAATGCAGAAAGTTTAATATACTCAAGTGAAAAACACTTCAAGAATTAGGAGATAAAATATCTTCAGAAGAAAAAGCAACTGTAGAAACAGAAATAGCTAATTTAAGAAAAGAACTTGCAACAGAAGATGTTGAAAAAGATTAAACAAGCAACAGAAAAATTAACAAAAGCATTTTTACCAAATATCTGAAAAATTATACAAAAGATGCAGGTGTAAATCCAAATCAAGGAAATGCAGGTAATGCTGGAGAAGAAACAATCTATGATGCTGAACAATCTGATGATAATAACTAATAATTGAATTAGAATATATAAAATATATATGATAAAAACTGGAGGAAGGATATTCCCTTCCAATAGTTATATTTTTATGAATATTAGAAATATAGATGCAAGGAAAGGTTAATATGAGTAAAGATTATTATGAAGTATTAGGGGTTGAAAAACAGCAAACAGCATGAGAGATAAAGCATATAGAAAACTTGCAAAAATATCACCCAGATGCAAATAGTGATAATAAGGAAGAAGCAGAAAGAAATTTAAAGAAATGCAGAAGCATATGAAGTATTATCAGATGATACAAAAGAGAAAACAATATGATAATTTCGGACATGCAGGAACAGACCGGAGGAGGTGCTCGGAGGATATTATTCATATGGAGGAGCAAGCCGGATTTTCTGATTTTGATTTTTCTTCATTTACTAATGGATTTGGTGGTATAGAAGATATATTTGATATATTTCGAGGAGGATTTGGATCAAGAAGAACAAGTAGACAAGATCCCAAAATGCACCAAAAAGCACGGAAGAAATATGCAAATAGGTATAACTATTACATTTAAAGAAGCATATGAAGGAGTTAAGAAAAATATAACATATTCTAGAATGGAAGAGAATGTGATAATTGTAATGGTACAGAGGGCAGAGTGAAAGTAAGGTAGAAATCTGTAGTACATGTAATGGAAAAAGAGGTGTAGTAAGAAGTTACAAGAGACAATACTAGAATGCATGTTACACAAAAACATAGCGCTAAATGTTCTGGAAGGTAAAATAATACATGAACATTGTCATACTTGTTCATGGACGTGATTTGTAAAAACAAGTAGAATTAGAAGTAGAGATACCATCAGGTGTTGATGACCAAAATGTTATAATCCTATAAAAGGCAAGGGAGAAGTTCGGGAAAAAACGGAGGACCAAACCGGAGATTTAGGAAGTTGTTGTACAGTGTTAAAATCAGATAGAATATATGAAAGAAAAGGTACATGTATATATATGATAATACCTATATCATATACAAAAGCAGTACTGGAGGAGATATAGTTCCACTTGTAACAGGAGAAAAGAAAGATACAAGATTAAGGAAGGAACAAAAGTAATGGTTCTAAAGTGACAAAACAAAAGGTAGGGACTTTAAAACATCCAAATTCAAATACACAAGGAGACCTATATTTTGTATTGTAAATAGATGTACCATCAAAGATAACTAAAAACAAAGAGAACTTTGAAGAATTATCTAAAACAATGGGAGAAGATATCCCACCAAAGAAAAGAATTTCTTTGAAAGTATATTTTGAATAATTTGTTAAAATATTATTTAAGATCAACATATTTTGTTAGTCTTTTGTTATATTTCAATTAAATTATCTATTAATTCTATTTCTTATTTGATAACATAATATATATTGTTTGTAGGAGAGAATTATATGAAAAATATGATATGTGAAGAAATAAAGAGATTGGTAAAGGCAAAAATAGTAGGTATATTAATTATAATAGTATTTTTGTTTAGTATAGTGAAGGTGTTTTAGAGGGTATATAACTACAAAAACTTGTATAATAACATATACAAAAGGTTGTAGAAGATAAAAAGAAACAGATTATGGTTTAATACAATATGAACAAGATGAATATAATAGAGAAAGTATAGTTTATACAAAATCTTCCAAATACATATTTTATTAAAGAAATAGCAGTATTCTTACTACCAATAATAGCTATATATACCGCTATTATTACATTTAGAGATATAAAATAATAAGATTAAAGAAAAGATAGAGAAAATGGATTTTTAAAAACTAATTTATCTAAGATAATATCACATTACCAACGATGATTGCAATTGTTATAGGACTTGTAAGTTATATGGTGGCTGTGAAGGTACAAAAATCATAATAGGTACAAATAATATGAATTTAAGTAATATAGGTCTTTTAGATAAAAGCATATTAAATTTTAATTATAGTATAAACTATATATATCAAACTTTAATGTACTTAGTTTTAATATAATTATCTATATATATGGTATAGTGGTATGATAATATACATGCCATGAAACTTTTAATATATATTTATAATTTCAGACATACTATTTACAAGAGGATATACAAAGTATAATCATGTATTTTAAAAATATATTTGTACATTTGAAGACAAAAATACGAATAATATAACAGAGTAGCAGTAGTATATATAGTACTTACAATTGTTGCAACACTTGCACACTGAGAATAAGAAACATTTTTATAAAATAGGATTAGATAAGGGATAAATAGTGAGAGCAACAAGATTGTAGAACTTGTATTAAAAGAGATAAAAAGAAGAATTTAAGAGAAAATATATAATTGTGTTTTTAATTATGATATCTATTATTAGTATAGGTGTAGGAACAACACATATTACAGATTTAAAAAGTTCATATGATGAGACACGGTAAAACATATAATAAGTTAGAAGAAAATACGAGTAAAGAAAATTGGATTAAAAGAAAATATTAATAAGCTATTATATCTAAAAAGCAGGATTAAGACTAGAAAATCAGGTAAATCAATATATTTTAGGAACAACTCCTTTATATTATATATACCCGGGATATATACTGATATATATCTAAATATGAAAAAGATGAAGATATATCAGAAAAATAGCTAGCATGGATATTACAACACACATTTTTCTAAAATAAATATATTATATTAACAATGATATTCGGAATAGCTTTTTAGGAATTATATTATATATTTGCCAATATTCTTACTAAAATTAGTATGAATATTGGAGGATAACACTTTCAAATATTGAATGAAGAAGAAAATGTTAATATACCAAAATGTTAATTATTTTAACAAATATTATTTTTATTATCATTATATATATTATATATATACATAATATATAATCATCATTATTAATCAAAAAGAAAAATACATTTATATATTATTATAATATCATATCTTATTATAACATCAGTAAAAAGAATGGAGATATATTAGATATACATTAAAATTTGTTAATATTTCGTTTTAATCCAGTTGATAATCTGATGAATAGATAATGAAAATGAGTTTTATTTATTTTATAAGAATGATAGTTTTGTGGTATAATAATCACATTTGGAATTATACATGAAAATATGATAAAAAGAAAAAGAGATATGGAAAAGTTAGAAATTAGAAAATAGATAGAATATAAATATATTAATAATACATCTTAAGATTAACATATAACATATATAATTATGTGAAGAAAGTTAGTTTAAGGTGTATTTATATATATATATTAATATGTTAGTGCTTTAAAAAGATAACATATATGATAATATATATATGAAATATGTAAATTTGCTTTTTTGGGAGATTTAAATGACAAAAAGATAACTAAAAAGAGAAAGAAAAGATTTGTTATTATATTGATAATTACAATAATATGTTTTGTTATAAACATGATTGAATGTATAATAAAAGGAATATAGAGATTATTAATATTATAAATTTTGTAATAGTTATAACAGGTATATTATTAAATCTACTTTGTTATAATATATATAAATAAGATGGATTTAGAAAATAAAAAGATATTAAGAATAAGAAAAAGTAAAAATAGAGTGAGATATGATGATTTTAAAATTAATAATAGCAATATTATTTGCATATGTTCAACATTAGTATTTGATACAAGAAATATAGTAAAAAGATATTTTATGAATGAAGATAGGAATAAAACAGTGTGTTTAAAACTAAGGATATTAGGATATATACTTATAGTAATATCAATATTTTTAGTATGTACATATAATATATAAATATAAAGATAAAAGAGATAAAGGGAGATATGGACAAAAGAAAAAGAGTTTAAAATAACAAAAAGATATAAGGAATATAAAGAATAAACAACAAGAAGATCATAGTTACATATAATAATAAAGAATATGAATTTGATGGAGAAGAATCAATATTAGATACTTTAAAAAGTATTATAGAAAAGATAAAAATATACTTGCTATAAGATATGGTAATAGTATAAGGTCACTTAAAACATGTACCTAAAAATCAGGGTAATTATAGATTTTTAGATATGAGATCTGAAGATCGGAAAAATGATATATATAAGAGGGTATTATATGTGCTTTGTAGTGGCAATTAATAGATTATATCCAAATGCTAAAATACGTACAGAATACCAACTTCATAATGCAATGTATATAAATATTACAAATCTAGAGTTAACAGATGATATGATAAAAGATATAGAAAATGAAATGAGAAGTATAGTTAATCAAGGATTATGAAATAAAAGCGTTTACAAAAGAAGAAGCTGAAGAATTTTATATGAAAAATAGATCTTAGAGGAATGCTTCAAAAGATGTAAAAATGAAGTTAAACTATATTTTGTGACCGGATATTTTAATTATTTTTATGGTGTAATGCCAATATCAACATTCTAGAATAAGAGTATTTAAACTTGAAAAATATCAGAAGGGATACTACTAGATATCCAGATTCGAAGTTGATTTAGATAAAGTGGGAGAATTAAACAAAATAATAAAACTAAAAGCACTTGATGAATATAGTAATATATATTCACTTTTTAAAAAGGTAGTACAATACATCAATTAAAATAAAATTATAAAAGAAAAATATGAAAGATGTAATATTATTATCAGAGGCATTTCATGAAAAGAAAATAGCTGAGCTTTCAAATGAAATTTTAAAAGAAAAAGATGTTAAGATGATACTTATAGCAGGACCTTCATCATCTGGTAAAACTACATTTTGCAGGTAAATTAACAACAGCATTAAGACTTTCAGGATAAAACCTGTAGTGATATCTGTAGATAATTATTTTGTAGAAAGAAAAGTACACCACTTGATGAACACCGGAAATTATGATTTTGAAGATATAAACTGCTATAGATATACCACTTTTTAATGATCATTCAGAAAAATTACTAAATGGTGAAGAGGTAGAAATGCCAACATTTAATTTTAAAGATAGGTAAAAAGAATATTCAGGTACTAGATTAAAAGAAGATGAAATATTATTAGAAGGTATACATTGTCTAAATGATAAATTAACAGAAAGAATTGATAAAAGAATAAGTATAAGATATATATAGTGCACTTTCACAACACTTAATGTAGATTATTTTTAATAGAATATCATCAACAGATACAAGACTTATAAGAAGGATTGTAAGAGATTATCATCTAGAAATTATACAGCTAAAACATCACACTTAAAAATGTGGTATTCTGTAAGAAGGGAGAAAAGAAAAATATATTCCCATATCAGGGTAAAGAAGCAGACTATATGTTTAATTCATCAGTTATTTATGAAATAAGTAGACATTAAAAACATATTGTTCCATCTATTAGAAGAAATAACAGATAAAAGATGAAGATATAGTGAAGCAAGAAGACTGCTTGCATTCTTACAATATTTTGAAGATATTGATGATAATTTGGTACCAAATAATTCACTTATAAGAGAATTTTTAACAGGAAGTATTTATGAGCTTTAAAAATGATAGATGAAGAATTTAAATGTAGAAATTGTGGCAAAGAGGTGTAAAAACTTCGGATATACGGCAAGAGATCATTGTCCATATTGCTTTTTCAAAACATTTAGATATCTTTCAGGAGATAGAAAAATGACTTTGTAAAGGACTAATGAAACCTATAGGGATATATAAAAAGAAAAAGGGAGAGTTATATTATATAGGTGTACAAAATGTAATGAAGAACATACAAAATATAATTGTAGATGATGATAATATGAAAAATAATAGAACTATCAACAAAACCAGTAGAAAGAAGAGAATAGTAAATGAAACTAAAAAGAAAAATATTATAGAATTTAGAAAGATCTTGGAAGAGATATAAAAAGAAATATGACATATCGAGATATAGATATGACTTAGGAACATATTGTTGAAAAAGAGCAAAGAAGTAATTCAGATATTCAATAACATGTTTTGCTCTTGCAAAAAGTTTTCGAAAATCACCAATGAGATAGCAAAATAAAATAGCAGAAGATCTAGAGATTAAACTATATTGATAAAAATAGAAGTTATAAATGGATATGTTAATATTTTCTTAAATAGAAGTATATTATATTTGTAGCAATTAGAAAGTAAAACAGGGAAAAGATAGGATTTAATAAAGAGAAAATGAAGGAAAGTTGTTTTAATAGATTATTCATCACTAATATTGCAAAAACAATTCATATAGGACATTTAAAAACAACAGTAATAGGTGGAATGTTTGCAAAACTTTTAGAAACACTTCGGATATAAGGTAGAAGGTATAAATCACTGAGAGATTATCGTACACAATTTCGAAACTAATTGAAGGATATAATCTATGGAAAGATGAATATACTTTTTGACAAACATCCATAGAAGATTTAACAGATATATATGTAAGAATAAATAAGCTTTGCTGGAGAAGATGAAAAGAGTATTAGAAAAATGTAGAGATAATTTCAAAACTTTTAGAAGAAGGTGACCGGAGAAATGACTCAGAATCTGGAAAAATTTATAGACCTTAGTTTAAAAGAATTTAATAGAATATATGATTATTTAAATGACATTTTGAAAGTTATAGAGGAGAGTCTGCATATTCTAAAAGATATGAAAAATATAATAAAAACTTTTAGATGAAAAGGAATACACACAGAGTTTCAGAAGGTGCAAAAAGTAATATGATTTAGAAAGATGAGGGATTAGGATTTGCATTAGTAGAAAAATCTAAATGGATCGAGTATGTATATAACAAGAGATATAGCAACATTTTTATATAGAATAAAACATATGATTTTACAAAAGCATTATATGTTGTAGCATCAGAACAGATATTGCATTTTAAACAATTATTTGCAATAATGAAAAAGCTGAGTAGATACATTTAGATGATGCTAAACACACACATATAGGATGGTTAGTCTTCCATCAGGAAGATGTCTAAGACTTCGGAAATGTTGTAAAAGTAGAAGACCTTATAAAAAGAATGTATATCAAGAACATATTAGATGAAAAATGAGCTTACAGAAGAAGAAAAAGATAGTTGACAAAAAGTATGGAGTTGGAGCATTGATATTTCTCAAATCTTTCTCAACAACCTTTATAAAAGATCAGTGTATTTGAAAGGGATAAAGGTCATTAGATTTTTACTGGAGATACAGCACTCATATATACAATATGTAATGTAAGAATAAACATAGTATACTTTAAAAATGTAGAAGAATATATAATGATAATATTCTAGAGTTAAAAGAAAGATATGGAGAAAAATCTAAGAGTGTATTTAAAATATAGATAAAGAAATAATTAATTCAGATGAAGTATATAATATATTTAAATATGTTTTATGAATCATGAAAAATATTAGAAACAAACAGCAGAAAAATATGAACTAAGTATACGTTACATCATACTTATTAGATCTAGCAAAAGCATTTTAATCAATATTATGACAAATATAGGACAAGTACTGATGATGTAAATTTAAGAAAACTTGGAATTATTATATGTATCATTACAAGTAAAATTTTTAGTAAAGGAATGAATATTTTAGGTATTGAAATGCCAGATAAAAATGTAAGAGGAATATATATGAGAAATCGTAGAAAAGATGAAAATTTTGAAGAGAGAAAAAGAAGAAGAGCAGAAAATAGTAAATATTAAGACAAATAGCAGAAAAGTTTGAAAACAAGAGAAGATTCGCACAGCAAAAAAATTAACAATGATGTAAATATATCTAATATAGCTAAAGATCACAGCAAAATAGAAAACGGTTTTGACATTATAGTAAAACGATGAAAATAGATGAATGAAAAAAAAAGGTGATATTGTAAAAAGATAATACAATGAAGAAAAAGTATCCAATAATAATAGTATTTATGGAAGAAAATTAAGTATCTGATGAACAAAAAGCTTAGAAGATTTCAGTTTTAATAGAAAAAAGTGAATATGGAAGAACAATATATCTAAAAAGAAAGAAATCGTTTTCGAAAAGCAGACCCAATAAAAGGAATATACCAGAAAGAAAGAATTACCATCAAAACCAAAGAAGCAAACAGCTCCACCAACTTGTTACGAAGAAAGGAAGGCAACAGATGAAGAAGAAGCAAAAAGTTGGAATAGATTCAAAACTTCTAGAATATGGAAAACAAAATCAGAAATATATTTAGAAAAAAAAAAAGATAATCAAAAAAAGATAATAGATAAAGAAAATAGAAGAATAGATATAGAATGAAAACCCACATCGGTAAAAAAAAGAGTATTAGAAAATATCCATGATGAAGGAAACAAAATAAAACATGAAAAGAAAAAACATATTATATATGTCTCTTATGACAATAGAAGTACTTTATTAACTAAGGTATCATATGCTATAATACGTAAGAAACCAGAAATACTAAATATTTACTTTATACCAGTAGAAAAAAGTACTTGCTTTAGATAAAGTAAAGAAGAAAAATAAAATAATAATACTCTACAGATAAAAATGGAGTTAAAATTCAGAAGAAGAATCAAAATATAATATACTGAAAATAGATGGAAAAGAATATAAGGTTGTAAATAATGCCAAAAAAGCAGAAAATGTTGTAATATAGAAACAAGGACACAGAAATTATCCAGAAAACAACACCTTCAATAGCATCAGAAATGTAGAAGGAAGACTTCAAAAATTAGATAAACCAAAAAAGGAGAAAAATAGCAATTGTAAAATGGAAAGAATATACATGAAATAAAAAAAGTTAAAAAAAGTAGATCCAGAATCAGTAGATAAAATAGAATAAGAATAAGAAATATCAACAACAATTACAAATGCAAGAATAAAAAAGAAATAATATATGCAAACAATAATAAAAGAATTATGATATTATAAATGTAAAAATAAAAAAATAAAACAAATAAGAAAAATAGTATAAAATGAAAAAGCACACCGAGTGCTTATTTTCATATTTACCAATATATACTATAATTAGTTTAAATTTAACATATCATATGGTCTACAGAAATGACATACAAAGAGATGTAGAATTAAACAAAAGAAGAACAGAAAGAATTATCATATTCATTAGACAAAGATATATACTCAAACAGATACTATAAAAAAAAAGTAATAATTTGTAGGAATAAATAAGATCATATACATCCGAGAGTTCACCTAATAAGGCTTTTTAGAAATAAAAGGATATTCCAAACGAATAAAAAAACTTACAATATCATATAATTATGCAACAAACAAATAAGATAATAGATAAATATTCATTAAAAGTAAAGAATAAAAATAGAAGCAATAGATAAAAATATAAATACACAACACTAATAATGA